>Ga0213869_10001126_pt1 | contig 20595 bp, 22 predicted proteins | sample PICome_10_FD_160083 | JGI IMG/M metagenome (GOLD analysis project Ga0213869, IMG submission 160083) | Coastal seawater microbial communities near Pivers Island, North Carolina, United States - PICO132 | ecosystem: Environmental > Aquatic > Marine > Coastal | place: USA: North Carolina...
TAGAAGTTATGCCTAGTTTATCAATGATTAAAATTGCTGATTATTTAACAAAAGTAACAGCTGTACTTAATAAAGTGTTCATTGCGGTTACTTTAATATCAGCGGTAACTATAGTGATTGGTTTAATCGTTATTTCAAGCGCAATCATGGTTCAAGGTAAGGTTAAAGAGTATCAAAACTTAGTATTTAAAATTCTAGGATTTTCAAAAAAAGAAATAATTTTCTCATCCCTAATAGAATTTATTATTATATTTAAATCAGTAATCCTGATTGCAATATTCTTTGCAGTAATTGGTTCAAAATTTATCATAGAAAATATCTTTGAGCTTGTTTGGATGTTTGATTTTAAAGTTTTAATTTACTTAGGTTTTTCAATTGGAATTGTGACCTTATTATTGATTATGATAACCAATCTAAAATATCTAAATCCTAAAGTTTACCCATTGATAAGAAATCAATAATTAAAATTTTATAACTTTACTATCTAAAGCAATTAGATTTAGCTCTACTTTCAATTTTGGAAATCTTTTTTTAATTTCTTTTTTAAGTTTGTTAAATGAGTTTTTGTGTATATTTTTTTCATTTTCAGGATTAAATTCTTTTTTTCCATTTGCAATTTTTGCAGCACCGCAATCTTTGTGATTAATAATAATAAGCTTTTCTATTTTATGAAGTTGAATAGAAGTTGCAAGATTATCATAAAAGGTATTGTGCCATTTTTTAAATTTACTATGTGTAACTCCCACTGCAGCACCTGCGATAGTGAAAGCACTGTACTTTCCAGTTAATTTTTTTTTCTTTAGAAAATTATGAACCAAATTTTGAAATCTTGGATCCATACAAGATAACACCATAGCTTTATATTTTGATTTCATCAGTTTAATTCCACTTTAAACATTGCTTCGTTTCTTCTATTCATTGGCAGTGTAAACGGGCTATCATATGTTGCTCTAATGGGTGGACTTATAATTGAAATATTATTATTTTTTAACTCTTTTTCTAAAATCTCTTTATGCTTTATAAAATTACGATCAGAAGCTCTTCCAGAATATCTAACAACTGCATAATAACCTCCTTCAATATTTACGATTCGAACATCTTCCCTGCTTGGATTGGGTACATTTCCTGAATTGAATTTTGAAGGTAAATAAAACTGCATAGTCATATTACCATTTTTTTCAACTTGAGTGACTGGAGTGGTCATTGCTATTTTCTCTTCAGCATCATTTCTGCCTGATATGTAATTAAATAATTTTCTAAAATTACTATCTATACCAGCTCTAGAAGTTTCAACCGCTAAACGATCTGAATACTTTCTAATCTCATAAATTTCATTTTTATCAATAACTTCATATTTTGCTTCTTCATTAGCCATAACGTTAGAATAGTTTAAAATTAATAAAGTGCATAATATAAGAATGAAAAAATTTTTTAAATTCATGGTCTACTAGACTTTATATTCAAAATTTTGTGTTGTTTCATTAATTTGGATTAGTTTAGCTCCATTTTTTACATGAAAATTAGTTGCCATTTCAGTTAATGGCGAGAGAGTAACTAATCTATTTAAGTGATTAGATTTTTTAATCTTTTTAAATACCTCTTTTACAATTAACTTTCCACCTCCCTTCTTCTTTGACCATACAGTATAAGCAATTGCAATTTGACCTCCACTTTGATCTCTCATCGCACTCTGTAAAAAAGCATCAGTGCTTAATTTTTCAAGTTCATCAACACTTTTAGGAATTTCATTAGTATAAGCAAAACACATTACAGCGTGTACTTCACCCTTGTACTCGACACCATATATTTTCCTACCAAAACCTGTTCTAAATTTATTATCTAATTCAGGACGAACTGGATCCTCTTCTGTATTGCACTCTTTCAACTCAATTAGCTTAGCTCCTTTTACCCAACCAAAAAAATTATCAATATTCTTATTTAAAACTTGTCTATTTTTTCTTATTCTTGCTTTAATTCTAGGGTTGAAAGTTTTATTCATTATTTGTTTGTAATTTTTATTCTAAACTTTAGCTAAACACTTAAAAGTGCTTATATCAAATAGTCATATAGAAGCTTGGTGCTCGTAATAAAAATTAACGTATATAAGATATTATAGAATAATTTTTCTTCAATTATTTTAAGTAATTGATAACCAATTAAAATTCCCAATAAAGCAACTGGAAATAAAATAAGTGATTGCTTAAAGGTTTCCATATTGGTCATTGATAGATTTATATACAACGGTAGTTTGATTAAATTTACGAATGTAAAAAAAATTATACGTGTTCCAACATAAATTTCTTTTTTCATTCTAAGGGGAAGCATGTAAATACTTGTGGGTGTTCCTCCAGCATGAACACAAAAACTCGTAAAGCCAGCAATTGTTGAGCAGATACTTCCTTTTAGTGAATTTTTTTGGGATTTTTCTTCCTTATTTTTCTTAAAAAAAAAATAATGTCCTGCAAAAAGAAAGCCCATCAAACCAACAATAAATTTTAATAAATCTTCAGAAAAATATGAAAAAGTCAATGAACCTATTATTATTCCCAAACCCGCAAAAGGAACCATTAACTTTAAAGTACCAAAATCAAATTCTTTTCTATATTTATAAGTAGCTATAAAATCAGAGAAGATTAATATTGGTAAAATAATCCCTAGTGCTTGTGTTAGTGGCATCGCCACAGTCATTAATGGAATTGAAATTAAAGCAATAGATCCTCCTAAACCAGATTTAGCAATACCAAATAAAAGAATTGCGGGAATAACCGTAAAGAAAAATAATAAATTTATATCCATTTATGTGTTTGTTTAGTGGATTATGTCCAGCCACCGTCAACAACGATATCTTGTGAGGTAATCATCTTACTATCATCTGATGCTAAAAATAATGCAGCATTAGCTATGTCTTCAGGTAAAACTTTATCGGGCAAACATTGTCCTTCTTTAATTTTTTTCTCTCCCTCTTCATCAAGATGAACTTCAATTTGCTTTTTAGTCATTGTCCAGCCCGGGACAAGTGTGTTTACTCTAATTCTATCTTTACCAAATCGTTTTGCAAGTCCATGAGTTAATCCATGTAAAGAGGATTTGAAAACACCATAAAGAATTGTTTTTTCATTTTTTCTCATCCATCCAATAGATCCTACATTAATAACTGATCCACCACCTAATTTAATCATACTTTTTATTACGGCTTTCGCTGTAAACACATGTGGCTTTAAATTGGTTTGATACTCCCAATCAAAATACTCATGGGTAGTCTCTAAAAATTCATGTCGCTCATCATTTGCAGCATTATTTAAAAGTACGCTTATGTCACCTATAGATTTGATAACTTCAGCAATTATATTTTCTAGAGAATTTGTATCTGTGATATCACATTTATAAAATTTAGGAACAAAACTACATTCCTTTAAACTTTCAATTAATTCATTTGATGCTTCTTCATTCCTTCCAACAAAAGCAACTTTAGATCCTTGTTTTGCAAACTCTTCTACTAATGTTGCCCCAATGCCCGTTGAACCACCCAGTACAAAAACTACTTTGTCTTTAAGAGATGAATAAGATGTTTTTAAACTCATATATAAATTAAATTAATAAAACTTTAATTACACCAATCTTTGATAGTTTTATATTATTTTAAATAATTTTTTTCCTAAAGGGCTAATTGGATCTTGTGGTATTGGCAATTTGCCTGTTTTATCTTTAACAAGATTTAACAGTTTTTTAGCAATTCCCTTTTTTCTAAAAATTGGGTTAACAAAAATGTATTCGACTTCACCCTGGTCATTAAATCTAACAAAACCTAGTGTTGTATTTTCATTTTTAAATGTAAAAACACCATCGGCCTCATCTAATTTATAGTTTGAAAAATCGAAGCTGTTCATAAAACCTAGTAATTTAGGAGCAAAAGGATAATTACAATAGCAACAATAATGGAGCTAACAGCAATGTAATTTAGCTTAATATTGAACCTTTTTTCAACATATTCAGTAATTTTTTCCCAAAACAATACTATTAAAAAAATTAGAATAGCTGGCAAAATATATTTTATCATAATCTATGAATTATTATCACTAACGTAAACTGATACTCCTCTTGTATTTAAATCTACATCAAACTTTTTATGTAAAGGTGGAAATGCCCTTTGTGAACAATCTAGTCTGTCACATGTTCTACATGACACACCAATTGGAATTTCAGTTGATTTATCATTAATATTTATATTTTCTGTATATACAAAGTCTTTTGCATATTTAGCTTCACAACCAAGACCAATAGATAATATACTTTTTGCTTGTCCAAATCGTCCAATCCCTTTTTCAACAGTTCTTGCAATACAAACATACTTTTCGCCATTAGTCATTTTACTGACAGCAGCTTGAATAACCCCTGGTCTAGTTAATGCAGAATAGACATTCCATCTAGGACAAGCCCCACCATATCTTGGGATATCAATCCCTGATAATGAAAATCTTTTTGAAATGTTTCCTGCCATATCTACTCTTAAAAAATGAAATGGAATTCCTGGAAGTTTTGGATCTTGTAAACATGTAACTCTGTGTGCTACTTGTTCAAAGGATGTTGCAAAAGTATTTTGTAATAGTTCTAAATCGTATTTAAGCTTCTTACATTCTGAATGAAATAATTTGTAAGGCATTAATATTGCTGCCCCACAATAATTTAATAAAGCTACTTTTGTTAATTTTTTAGATTCTTCAGATGGAAAACTAAACGTTGATAAATATTTATCAATTTCTTTACTAGCTCCTTCTTGTGCTATTTGCGCTGCTGCATGTAATTTTTTTGTCTCTAAAGAACTATAGTCACTTAACAAAAGTTCTTTTTTATTTTTGTTATAAATTTTTGAGAAAGGTTTACTCTCTTCAGGTATTACATCTAAAACTTTAATAGAATATTCAGATTTTAAATAATCACATAAAGCAATATATCTTGTTCGATTATTTTTTTGTATCTTTTCAAAAACTTTGTTTGCAAATTCTTCTAATTTAGGAAAGTAATTTTTATTTACTTGTAAAAAATCAGAAATAACTTCTCCAGGAAAAGAGTTTTTTCTATTATCCACAATTTTTCCAGATATCTTTTCAATTTTATTAATTAATTCATGATCTTTTTTTTTTAAAATATCTCCAAGTCTTACAATCGCCTTGCCAATTTTTGGATTTGTACTAACTAAATCTTTAACTTCTGGACCTAAAATATCTAAATCCTCAAACAAACTGTCATCAAGGATTTCAGATATTGTATTTTGTAAGTTGATATCGGTTTTTGATGTTAGGTCAGATAAATTGATATTTAATTTTTCACAGACCAATAAAAGCAAATCCCCATCAATTTTTCTTTTACCGCTCTCTATCAAATTAAGGTAACTTGGTGAAATGCCTAAATCTTCAGCTAATTTATTAGCTTGAAGCCCTAATTGTCTTCTAAATGACTTGATTTTTGGTCCTATTTTTAAATCTAATTGACTCATATTTGCTATTTGTAAATTTTGTAAATTTATATTTACAATTTTTTTCTTTGATTTACAAGGGTTTTAACGAATTTAGTAGATATTGTAAATTTTGTAAATTATAAAATTTATATGAATAAAAACTTAAAAAATAACGAAAATGAAGCTCAAATCATCAAAAAAGAAGATTTAGATCAGCATAACAGTAGAGGTATCTACATGAGAGATGATCATTGTGATTGGGGTTCTAGTGGTATGAATGATCTTATTAAGTCTTTAGACGATAATAGCTAATTCATTTCAACTATTTCATTTTTCTTAAAACAACTAACATTAAAGGATAAACAATAATGAGTGCAGAGAATATCTCATACGACCTAAAAAGATTTACTGGAATTAAACGTGATTATTCAGAAGAAGAAGTGGAAAGATTAAGAGGGTCAATTAAAATTGAATATTCTTTATGTAAAAATCAATCAAAAAAACTTTGGAATTTATTAAACACTGAGCCTTACGTGAATACACTTGGTTCATTATCAGGTAACCAAGCGGTTCAGCACGCTAAAGCTGGATTAAAAGCAATATACCTTAGTGGGTGGCAAGTAGCGGCTGATGCAAATACAGCTGGTGAAATGTATCCTGATCAATCTTTATATCCATATGATAGTGCCCCAAAATTAGTTGAGACAATGAACAATTCTTTAGTAAGAGCTGATCAAATCCAGCATATGGAAATTCAAGATGGTGATATGAAAAAAGAGAATGCTGTAGATTATATGTTGCCAATTATAGCAGATGGTGAAGCAGGATTTGGTGGTCCATTAAATGTATTTGAATTAACCAAAAAATTTATCAGAGCTGGTGCAGCAGGTGTTCATTTTGAAGATCAGTTAGCTAGTGAAAAAAAATGTGGTCACATGGGTGGTAAAGTTTTAGTCCCTACTGGAACAATGGTTAAAAACTTAAAATCAGCAAGACTTGCCGCTGACATTGCTGAGGTTCCGTTAATTATTTTAGCAAGAACAGATGCTAATGCTGCAAAATTAATTACAAATGATTTTGATGAAAATGATAAACCATTCTTAACTGGTGAACGATCTCCAGAAGGATTCTTTTATGTAAAAGATGGAATTGATCAAGCTATTTCAAGAGGGCTTGCTTATGCACCTTATGCTGATTTGATTTGGTGTGAAACAGCAACTCCAAATCTTGCAGAAGCTAAAAAATTTGCAGATGCAATACATGAAAAATTTCCAGGTAAATTATTGGCTTACAACTGTTCACCATCTTTTAATTGGAAAAAACATTTAAGTGATGATGAAATAGCATCTTTTCAGCAAGAAATTGCAAAGATGGGCTATAAATTCCAATTCATTACATTGGCTGGGTTTCATACTCAAAATATTGCGATTTTTGAACTTGCAGAAAAATATAAAAAAGAAGGAATGGCCGCTTATTCTAGAATTCAACAACAAGAGTTTTCTAGAGAAAAAGATGGTTACACAAGTGTTAAACATCAAAGAGAAGTTGGTACCTCATATTTTGATGCAGTTTCAAATACTATTAGCAGTGGTAAAAGTTCAACCACAGCAATGGCAGGTTCAACTGAATCTGAACAATTTTAAACAAAAATAATTTCCCTCATATTTTTTTTAATAGCCCTTAACTGGGCTATTTTTTATTTGTAAAGAATGTAGGGGACTGTTAAGCATCAAAAATGACTAATAAAAACTTTGGTTTTGGCACACAGATTAGAAAATCACCTTATTTTGACTCTACTGTAAAATGGGGAGCAACTGGCTTTTCTGTATATAATCATATGTATATTCCAAGAGATTTTGGCAGTCCTGAGCAAAATTTTTGGAACTTAATTGAAAAATCTATTCTTTGCGATGTAGCTGTTGAAAGGCAAGTTGAAATCACTGGACCAGACGCATTCAAATTTACACAACTATTAACTCCAAGAGATCTATCAAAACTTGCTGTTGGTCAATGCAAGTATGTTTTAATTACCAATAATGAAGGTGGAATTTTAAATGACCCAGTTTTATTAAGACTTGCCGAAAATCATTTTTGGTTATCGTTAGCAGATAGCGATATTTTATTATGGGCACAAGGGGTTGCTGTTAATTCAGGCTTAAATGTTCAAATTAAAGAACCCGATGTTTCTCCATTACAACTTCAAGGACCTACATCAGGTGAAATAATGATCAAACTTTTTGGAGAGGATATTAAAGATTTAAAATATTATTGGTTAAGAGAATATAATTTAGATGGAATACCTTTAATTGTATCAAGAACTGGTTGGTCCAGTGAACTTGGTTATGAAATATATTTAAGAGATGGAACTAAGGGAAATGAATTATACGAAAAAATTATGGAAGCTGGGAAAGAACATGGTTTACAACCTGGTCATACATCTTCAATTAGAAGAATAGAAGGTGGAATGCTTTCGTATCATGCAGACGCAGATATTAATACTAACCCATTTGAACTAGGCTTTGATAGACTAGTAAATTTAGATAGTGATATTAACTTTATTGGTAAAGAAGCCTTAAAAAAAATAAAACACAATGGAATAACAAGAAAACAGGTTGGTATCGAAATTGATTGTAAACCTTTAAGTGGACCAAATACGACTTTTTGGGAACTTAAAAAAAATAATGTAAATATTGGTAAAGTTACATCTGCAGTTTATTCGCCAAGACTTAAAAAAAATATTGCTTTAGCGATGGTTTCAGTTGAACAATCTGAAATAGGTAATGAATTTCAAGTAACGACTAATGAAGGTTTGTTTAACTGTATTGTTGTTGAAAAACCTTTTTATGATCCAAAAAAGAAAATAGCTAGTAGCTAAGACTTTATATTATAACCTTTTTTCAATAGTACACTCACTGTTCCAATACAAATAAATAAGAAAATTACCATTGAGCTAATACTTATCCAGATATTAAAATCAGAAACTCCATAAAAAGCAAATCTTAGTCCATTAATTAAATAAACTACGGGGTTAAAATAAGTGATGGTTTGCCAAAATGGTGGCAACATATCTAGTGAATATAAACTTCCTCCCAAAAATACCATTGGAGTAATAATTAGAGTTGGAATAATAGACATTTGCTCAAAATTTGAGCTCATTAATCCTATTAAGAATCCAAATAATGCAAAAGTGAATGCAACAAGCATAAGTAAAAAAACTACCAAAAGTGGGTATTTAACGTCTACTTCAACAAAGAAATTAGCTGTAATGAAAATTACTACTCCAACAATTAATGTTTTAGTGGCTCCTGCCCCAACAAAAGCTAACACTATTTCTAAAGTTGAAATTGGTGCTGCTAAGATTTCATAAATCGTTCCATTAAATTTAGGAAAAAATATTCCAAACGAAGTATTTGTGATTGATTGAGTTAATAATGTTAGCATTAAAAGGCCTGGCACAATATAGGAACCATAACTAATGCCATCTATTTTTTCTACATATCCACCAATGACTGAGCCAAATACAATAAAATAAAGAGAGGTAGATAAAACTGGTGAAAGCAATGATTGCATCAATGTTCTTTTAAATCTATCCATTTCATGAAGGTAGATTGCTCTAAAGGCTGAATAATTAAATCTCATTATTCTCCTTTACTAAACTAACAAATATTTTCTCTAAAGTACTTTGTTCAGTTTTTAAATCTTTTAATTTTAATCCTGCATCTTTTATATCTTGTAATAAATTTGTAATACCAGTTTGTTCTGCTTGAACATTGTAGGTGTAATCAATCGACATTTTATTTTTACCTAAAACTAATTTATATTTATCTAAACTATCTGGGATTTTAGAAATTTCTTCTTGAAGATCTACAGTTAGTTTTTTATGTCCCATTTTCTTTAATAATTCTTTTGTGTCTTCAACAACAATTATTTCACCTTGGTTGATAACACCTACTCTATCAGCGATAGCTTCTGCTTCTTCAATATAATGAGTGGTTAAGATAATAGTAACTCCTGTTGCTCTTAATTCTTCAACAATTTTCCACATATCTTGTCTTAACTCAACATCTACTCCAGCGGTAGGCTCGTCTAAAAATAAAATTGAGGGCTCATGAGATAAAGCTTTAGCAATTAAAACTCTTCGTTTCATTCCGCCTGATAATTGTCTTAATCTTTGATCTTTTTTATCCCATAGACTTAGTTGTTTTAAAATTTTTTCTATATGCTGTGGGTCTGGGTTTTTTCCATACAGACCTCTTGAATAAGATACATTGTTAAATACTGTTTCAAATTGTTCTAAGGTTAATTCTTGAGGAACTAAACCAATTCTTGATCTTGTTTCTCTATAGTCATCAATAATATCAAAGTCATCAACTGTAACTTTTCCAGAAGATGGTTTTACAATGCCACAGATTATACTAATTAAAGTAGTTTTGCCGGCACCATTCGGTCCAAGCATTGCAAAAATTTCACCTTTTTTGATATTTAGATTAACGCTTTTAAGCGCATTAAATCCATTTTTATAAACTTTAGATAAATTATTAATGCTTATTTGGTTTTCAGACATTGTAGATGGTAAACATATAAGCTTTATCAAGCATATTGCAATATGATCATTTGCTTTATGCAGAGGCTGTATTAAAATGTAAACTATGAAAAATAGATTAACAGCTAAAGATTTTGATCAAAGAATTTTAGAACTTTATGATCATTATGCGCATGGAAAAATTACTAAAAGAGAGTTTTTAAAAAATATTGGAAAATATACAGCAGCTGGAGTAACAGCTTTATCAATATTTAACAGTTTGGCTCCAAATTATGCATTAGCAGAACAAGTAAATTTTAATGATCCTGATATCAAAGCAAATTACATAACTTATAAAAGTGAAAACGGTAATGGAGATATAAATGGATATTATGTTAAACCATCTAAAGTTACTGAAAAAACTGCAGCGGTTTTAGTAGTTCATGAAAATAGAGGATTAAATCCTTATATCAAAGATGTTGCTCGACGAGTTGCAAAAGCAGGTTTTATTGCATTAGCCCCTGATGGTTTGAGTAGCCTTGGTGGATATCCTGGCAATGATTCAGACGGTAAAACGATGCAAAGGAAAATTGATCGTACAAAACTTTTAAATGATTTTTTTAATGGATTTGAGTTTTTATATAACCATCAAGATACAACTAAAAAAATTGGAGCTGTAGGTTTTTGTTATGGTGGTGGGGTGTGTAATGCATTAGCAGTTGCTTATCCTGAGATGTCTGCTTCTGTGCCTTTTTATGGAAGCCAAGCTAAAGCAGAAGATGTTCCAAGAATTCAATCACCTCTTCTTCTTCATTACGCTGAATTAGATGATCGAATTAACAAAGGTTGGCCCGAATATGAAGCAGCGTTAAAAGCAAATAGTAAAAATTATACTGCACATATCTATAAAGATTGTAATCATGGCTTTCACAACGATTCAACACCAAGATATGATGAAAAAAATGCAAACTTAGCTTGGGACAGAACTATTAGTTTTTTTAAAGATAATTTGGTATAATTAATCATGAAAAAAATATTAGCTATAATCACAATCCTTTTTGCATCAATCTCATTATCTTCTGCAAAAGAAACAACGTTTAAAAAAGAATTATTCGATAAAGCTTTATCTGATGGAAAAGTTGTAGTTGTTAGTTCGTGGATTAAATATTGTACGTCTTGCGCAAGTCAAATGAAAGTTCTTGATAAAGCAAAAAATGATTTTGATAATATTGAATATTTTAAATTTGATGTAACAAATAAAGAAATTGCTGAATTTTTTAACATTCAATATCAAACAACGCTCTTAATATTTAAAGATAATAAAGAAGTTTATCGAAGTATTGGTGAAACTACCAAAGAACTTATTTATGATGCTTTAAAATCTTCAATTTAAATCAATTTTTTTTTAATCTCAAAATTATTGCAGGAAGAAAAGTTGCTACAACAAAAGATAAAAATAATAAAGATTGAGTTATAAAAGGTGAAAATACCTCTTTAGACATCAAGCCCCCAACTAATAAACTTTTTGAAAAATCTGGAAATGGAAATAAAAGAAAACCACCAACTAATCCAATAATAATCGCAACATAAGCAGTTCTTTCGTTAACATCTTTATTATAAAAACTATAAAAAACTGTGTAAACAAAAGCACAACAAAATAAGTCAGCCAATAAGAATAAATACAAAATATCAAAACCTTTTGATGCGATAAAGAATGAAACTAAGGATATTATAATAATGAAATATTTTGAAAGTTTTAAATAATCAGTTTTCTTACTTAGATTAAACGTAGCTTTTCCATCGACAACAAAAAGACTTGAAATTGCATTAACCAGAGTGTCCACCGTTGATATGGTTAGCGCTAGTCCAAGTGTAATTATTAGCAGTGATAAGGTTTGTGTTTGTTCTTTTAATAATAAAGTAAAAAAACCTAAGTCAGCTCTTTGACTAGGATCAATAGAAAAAGATACCATTCCAGTAAATCCCATAAAAAAGACTATTGGAATAATTATAAAAAAAGAAATTATTAAACTTTGTTTAAGAGTTTTATAATTTTTTGCAGCATAAACTCTTTGCCAATTTCCTTGATGAAATAAATTGGTAGCTGCTACTGCAATAAAAAAAGTTAATCCTGCTGTATAACTTGGGATATAAGAACTACTTAGTAATTGTGGATTTTTCTGTTTAATATATTCAAATGAAAAAGTATTTCCTGTGTAAGATAAAATATAAAAGATTGAAATTAGTAAAAGAATACCAATAACGATCATTTGAATATTATCTGTAAAAATCGATGCTCTTAATCCTCCATACAACGTATAAGTAAGTGTTGCTAACAAAACTATTAATGCAGTTACCCATAATTCTGTACCAGATATATAATTTATCAATACCGCAACTGCAGTCACTTCAGCACATAAAAATATGAACATATAAAATATGGTCATGAATAAAATTAGTTTAAATAAACTCTTTCCAAATTTTTTTCTCATAAATTCGATCAATGATGATCCTTTTGGAAATTCTGTTCTAATTTTTTTTCCTAAATAAATTAAAAAAATCATTGGAAAAGCTGTACCTAGTGCATATCCAATCACAGCACCTATTCCACCCCATGTAGCAGCAGCTGCAGGGCCAAACAAAACCCATGCTCCCAATGCAGACGCAACTAGACTTGTTGTTAATGAAAACAATCCTATGTTTCTATTAGCTGTAAGATAATTGTTTATACCTTTAAATTTATTTGAATGATAAAGGCCTAACACTGTAAATATTAAGCTTATAACGATTACTAATGATAACGATGTTGATTGACTTATTAAGTATGTTTTATCCATTGTTCTCCCTTTCTGAATTACCGGACAGGTTCTTAGGGTTTAATCTCAGTCTGTTAAGACACCCCTTTAATTAAATATATATTTAATTTAGATTTTTTAAACTAATAAATTGAGATATATTAATAATTATGAATTACAAAGCATCCCCTAAAAGATATTCCAGCATGAAGTACAGAAGATGTGGAAAGAGTGGAGTTGATTTACCTTTAATAAGCCTTGGTCTTTGGCATAATTTTGGTGGAAGACAACTTAATTCTGAAGCAAAGAAAATGTTATTTTATTCTTTTGATTCAGGAATTACTCATTTCGATTTAGCAAACAACTACGGCCCTCCCGCTGGAAGTGCTGAAGCTAATTTTGGAAAAATTTTAAGTAAAGAATTTAAAAGATATAGAGATGAATTAATTATTTCATCAAAAGCAGGCTATGATATGTGGGAAGGACCTTATGGAGAATGGGGTTCTAAAAAATATATCATTGCTAGTTGTGATCAGAGTTTAAAAAGAATGGGACTAGATTATGTGGATATATTTTATTCTCATAGATTTGATCCAAATACACCATTAGAAGAAACAGCAGATGCATTAGAGCTAATTTATAAATCAGGTAAAGCTTTATATATTGGTATTTCTTCTTATTCTTCAAAGAAAACTATTGAGATGTTTAATATTTTAAAGAAAAGGAATATTAAAATATTTATCCATCAACCTTCTTACTCTTTAATAAACAGATGGTTTGAAAAAGATTTAGATAAAAATTTAATTAAACTAGGAATTGGAACTATTGCTTTTTCTCCATTAGCGCAGGGTATGTTGTCAGATAAATATTTAAAAGGAATACCAAAAGCATCTAGAGCAAGTGATCCAAAATCAGCGTTAGACAAAGGATTTATTACTAAAAGAAATATAAAAATAATTTCAGATTTAAATAAAATTGCAAAAAAAAGAGGTCAAACGTTGTCTCAAATGGCTTTGGCTTGGGTACTCAATAATAAAGCTGTCACTACCGCTTTGATTGGAGCGAGTAGTGTTAAACAAATTAAGGAAAATATTGAAAGTTTAGATAAATTGAATTTTTCTAAATCAGAGCTTCGGGAAATAGATAAAAAAGCAAAAGAAGGAAATATTAATAAGTGGGCAAGATCTAGCTCTTATTAAAAGAAGTGTTTTTCAATTAAATAATAAAGAGTAAATATTATTAAAGAAGAACAAATAATAATAAAAACTCTCTCTTGATTGCTCATTATTGCTGACTTTTATGATTCATGATCTCAATCATACACTGAGTTGCATATTCTCGCCATTCAGACGAATTTTTGGTTTTAAGACTATTTAAATGATCGCGATTACTTTTAATATCATCTTGATGTTTTAATTTATCCGCACCATTCAAATTTGCTTCCATACTAGATAAATTTGTCTCCATCGCCTTTATCCACTCTTTTCCAAGTTCAACACATTTTTGATCGTCTTTTTCATCACAAATTTGTTTAAAAAAATTGAAAATTACATCATCAGTCTTGATGGCAGTATTCATGCTTACTTATTACAAGTACCAATAGATCCTGGACCACACGTTTCACCACCAGTCCAAGTAGCACCAATCAAGTTGGCACCATCAAAATTAGCATTAGTAATATTAGATGAAGTAAAGTTTGCTTCCATTAAATTTGAATTTTGAAAATTTGCTTCAATTAAAGTTGCTCCCATAAAATCAACTCTAGTAAGATTAGATCCTGAAAAATTGGTTTTTTCAAAATTTGCTCCAATTGAAATTGTTTCATATAAATTTGCTCTCACAAATGTAGACTCAGGAAAAGTTCCAAATGATAAATTTGAATTCATCATTATACTTTTGTCAAAATTAACTTGTATGAAACTCGCAAATGAAAGATTTGAATTTGGAAGATAACTACCTTGTAAGTCTTGTGCATCTGAAAATCTACAATTCGAGTAATCAACTCCATCCGTTAATGGATCATCACAAGCAGCATTTGAATGTGACATAAAGATAAAGCTAAAAAAGATTAAAAATAATATTTTTTTCATAATGAAAACTAACAAATAAAATATGTCAAAACAATGAACGTTTCTAACTATAAAAAAAAATTAACATTATAATTCAATGTCTTTTTGGAGTATAAATTTTAACTTATGAAAGAATATAACATTGCGTCAATACCAGGAGATGGAATAGGAAAAGAAGTAGTTCCTGAAGGATTAAAAGTATTAAAAGAAGCTGCACAAAAGCATCAATTTAAAATTAATTTTACTGAATACGATTTTGCTTCCTGTGATTATTATAAAAAACACGGAAAAATGCTTCCAGATGATTGGAAGGATAAGTTGGGAAAACATGATGCAATATTTTTTGGGGCGGTCGGTATGCCAGATCAAGTTCCAGACCACATATCTTTATGGGGATCTTTGCTTCAATTTAGAAGGCAATTTGATCAGTATATAAATCTTCGGCCAGTAAAATTATTTCCAGGGATTGACCCTCCATTAGCAAATAAAAAACCTGGTGACATTGATATGCTGATAGTTAGAGAAAATACTGAAGGCGAATATTCTTCTGTTGGTGGTAGGATGTACAAAGATACAGATCGAGAAATTGCAATTCAAGAAACTATCATGTCAGCACACGGGGTAGATAGAGTGCAAAAATTTGCTTTTGAATTAGCAAAGCAAAGAAAAAGGAAAAAATTAACGAATGCAACAAAATCAAACGGAATTTCAATTACAATGCCATTTTGGGATGAGCGATTTAATGAAATGAAAAAGAACTATCCTGAAATTGAAACAGACCAATTCCATATTGATATTTTGGTTGCAAGATTTGTTCTTAACCCTGAATGGTTTGATGTGGTAGTTGCATCAAATTTATTTGGAGATATTCTTTCAGACTTAGGACCTGCTTGCACAGGCACTATTGGAATTGCTCCATCTGGAAATATTAATCCTGAAAATAAATTTCCCTCTTTATTTGAACCAGTTCATGGTTCTGCTCCAGATATAGCAGGAAAAGGAATTGCAAACCCAGTTGGTCAAATTTGGTCTGGGGCAATGATGTTAGATTATTTAGGAGAAAATGAAGCTTCAAATTCAATTGTTCAAGCGATTGAAAAATCTTTAAGTAGTAAAGAAAATAGAACTAAAGATTTAGGAGGAGATGCTGATACTATAAAGTCTTCTAACTCTATTTTATCTAATCTTTAAAAAGGTTTTCTATTTGAGTTTCCGCGTCTTTAATTGATTTATCATAATCAAGTGCCATTTGATCTGCACTAATTATATCTACTTTTTCAATACCAAAAAAATTCAACATATATTTTAACCACGGTGTTAAAAAATCTTCTGAACTATTTAATTTAGTTCCTCCTGAAGTAATAACTAAATATGCCTGTTTGTTTTGCAGCAAACCTTCTCTTCTTCCATTGGGTTTAAATCTAAACGTTTCTCCAATTCTTGCTGCTAAATCACACCAGGCTTTAAGTGTTGCTGGAGGTCCGTGATTATAAATTGGAGCTGAAATTATAATAACATCACTCTCTTTTAATTCTTTAACAAGCGTATCTGACAACTTAAACATTTTTTTATGTTCATCAGTTTGGTCTTTTTCATCAATTTTCATACCAGACTCAGTCAAACCGCTCACAAAAAGCATCTCATCGTCTAAATCCCTATAAATAACTTCGTCCCCTGGTTTTTTGATTTTATCTAATATTTTTTTAGCTAATGCTCTTGAAGTTGATCCCTTTTTTCTAGCACTTGAATCTATTTGATAAATTTTCATTAATACTTTTAACCGAAATTTTGCATAAAAGGAAAAATTTTAATTATATAAAAACCAATTGCCTGTAATTGGTTTGTTAAAATCAAAACACCTGTGATTAGAAGAATAATTCCACCTATTTTAGATATTAAGTTTATATTTTTCTTAAAATTTTTCGAAAATAATAGAAATTTTTGAATTAAATAGCCTGATAATACAAAAGGAATTGCAAGCCCTATAGAATAGAAACTTAATAACAGGATTGCTTTAGATAAAGTTTCCTCTATGGAAGCTAAAGCTAATATAGAGCCTAAAATAGGACCTATGCAAGGTGTCCAACCAAATCCAAAAGCTAATCCTATTATGTATGGGAATAAAAAATGTTGTGATTTTTTTGCTTCAAATCTTTTTTCTAAATTTAAATAACCAATATTGATTACTCCAATCAGTTGTAGAGAAAAAATTATTATTATAACTCCAGCTAATATTCTTAATGTTTCTGAGTTTTGTAAAAGTGCTTGACCTAAAAACGATGCGGAAGCTCCTAAAGTGATAAAGACAGTTGAGAAACCCAAACAAAATAAAATTAACGGTACAATATCTATTTTTTTTGATTTTAAAATTTCTTGAAGAGATTGACCTGAAATAAAGGAAACATACCCAGGTATCAAAGGTAACACACAAGGAGATAAAAAACTGATAAGTCCTGCTCCAAAAGCTATTAACAGTTCAATCATTTAACCTGTATTTTTCATTGCAGCAGATATTCCTGCTATAGAAGTCATTAAAGCATCATCAAGATATTTTTTATCCTCTTTGTTATATTTTCTATTATTTAATTTATTCATAATATTTGCCTGCAAAATATTTAACATTTCAGTATAATTATTTCTGATAAATAATGATTTTCTAAACTCTTTTCTTTCTTTAATCACTTCCTTTGGAGTAATCTTATTATGTAGTTTGACTAATGTTTTAAACTGAAACCTCAATCTCTTACCAATTCTTATTAAACCTTTGTCCGCTAGATTATTTTCATAAATAATTGAAATTTCTGGGTCCACTTTTGAAATCACCATATCTAATATATCCATAGTAGATACAAAATAAGGCCAATTTTTTTCCATGTCCGTTAATGTTTTAGAAAATTTTTTAATAGATCCATATCTTAATGCCTCAGTAGTTCCAAGCCAAGCTGGTAACATCAATCTAATTTGGGTCCATGCAAAAACCCAAGGAATAGCTCTTAAGCTTTGTATATTATCAACATTCTTCCTTTTGGTAGGCCTAGATCCAATTGCAAGCTTTCCAAGAGATTTATGAGGAGTAACTGTTTTAAAATATCTAATAAAATCTTCGCTATGATTTAGATTTTTTCTATAAGCAGAAGTTGAGATTTCTGACATTTTTTCAATTAAATCTCTCCAATTTTTTTTAGATCTTGGTGGAGGATTTAACGATGCATCCATAACTGCACCTATGTAACTACAAAGGTTATATTCAGCTAAAGGTTTATATCCATATTTCTGCTGAATTACTTCACCTTGATCTGTAATTCTAATTTTTCCATTAACTGTATTTGAAGGTTGAGATTTTAAGGTTGCCTGAATTGGACCACCGCCTCTTCCAGCGGATCCTCCTCTTCCGTGGAAAAAGACTAAATCTATTTTATATTTTTTAGCTAAATTTCTAAGTTCCTCTTGAAGTTTATACTGATGCCAGCTAGCAGATAATTTTCCCGCATCTTTACTTGAGTCTGAATAACCAATCATTACCTCTTGCTGGTGATTGATAAGTTTTCGGTACCAAGATAATTTAAAGAGATTTTCCATTACCACTTTAGCATTTTTTAAATCATCTAATGTTTCAAAAAGTGGGACTACTCTTAGTAAATTTTTAGTTTGGGCTTGTTTTTGCAAAAAATAAACTGACAAAATATCAGAAGCTTTTGATGTCATGGATATTACATAAGCACCAAGACATTGAGCTGGTTCTTTTGATATTTGTTTAAAGGTATTCCATACCTCTTTATTTTCTTTATCTCTAATATCTATTTTGTCTAAAAAATATTTTTTTTGTTTTATTAAAGAATTTAATAAATTTATCTTTTTACTCTCACTAATCTTTATATAATCAGTCTTGTATTTCTTTTTAATTACTTCATTTATTAATTTTTCATGCCTTGAAGACTCTTGTCTAATATCTAATTTCGCAAGATTAATTCCAAAGCATCGAATTCTTCTAATTAAATCTAATAAATCAGAGTTGGCTATATGCTGTCCTTTATATAAATTTAACGACTCTCTTATGTCTCTTAAAGGTTCTAAAATCTCATTTTTATCTTGAAGTAATTTATTTTCATCAAGTGGTACATTTTTATTCAAATGCCTCTCTATTAATTGATGAGTATTTCTAATTTTGTCTCTAATAGGTCTTAAATATACTCTGTAAGGCTCAAATGTTTTTCCAACTATTCGTCTAATCTTTTGAGAGCATTCCTCCATTGAGAGATCTTGGATTAATTTAGTTAATTCTTTTTCATATAATTTTGCAGCCTGCCATCTTGAAAATAAAATTACTTTTTTAGTAACTTCTGCGGTGACATTTGGATTTCCATCTCTATCTCCTCCCATCCATGATCCAAATTGGATTGGATTGAAGTTTCGTGGTAAATCTTTATTCAAATTTTTCCTAAAAATATCATTTAATCTTTTATAAACTCTAGGAATGGTATCCCATAAACTATCTTCAATAATTGCAAGACCCCATCTCGCTTCATCAAGCGGAGAAGGTTTTGTTCTTTTCAATTCATCCGTTTTCCAAATTATTGTAATTTCTGTATAAAGTTTTCTATCTATTTCAATAATCTTTGATGGATACTTTTTATACAAATGTCTTTGCTCCATTAAATCAATTAAATTGGCATATTTTTGGATTAAGGTTCTTCTTTTAACTTCTGTTGGATGTGCAGTTAGAACAATACCAATATCTAAATTTTTAGCTTGTTCATATATTTTATTGTTGGAAATACTTTTGTTTTTAAAAAGTCCGTTAATAATGTCCTCTATAAATATATTTTGTTTTTTATCCTTAAAGAAAGGATTGTCGTATTCATTAAGTTTACGTGAAGCGTCTAATGATTCTGCAAGATTCATTAAATTTAAAATATGCGAAAAAGCTCTAGTGATCTTAAAAGTTTGTTTAGGTGGAAGCTTTTTGATTTCTTTTGATATTTTTGAAAAAATTTTACTTTTATTTTTATCTAATAAAGTATTTTTGGATAATAACCTTAATCTTTCAACAATCTTATAAAAAGCTATGCCTTCTTGATCTTTAATAACTCTTCCAAGAAATGTTCCTAATAACCTAATATCCTCTCTTAAAAGCTTAGTAGGTATCCGTTCATAGTAAAGATCTCTTTTTTTCATTACTTAAAATAAATTTCTTTTGTAAAATTCCTTTTGAATTAGTTTTTACACTAAATAAGAATCCAGAATATCTAAATTTTTGCAATCCAGCCTTGTCCATGCCTTTAGTTGCTGAAGTAATAAAAAGTTCATTATTATTCTGTCCACCAAATGCACAATTAGTTATATTTTGTGCTGGTAGATTAATTCGATGTATTAATTTAGCATTTTTGTTAAAAACCGAAACACGTGCACCATTAAAATGGGCTACCCATAAATTTTTATATTTATCCAAAGTCATTCCATCTGGCGATCCATCTTTAGGTGATAATTTCTTAAATATTTTTTTACTAATTATTTTATCATTTTTATCAATCTTGATTTTATAAATTTTCTTTTTTGGACTATCTGTATGATAAAAATTATACTGATCAATAAAAGCGGGGCCATTTGTAATTCTATAATTAGTATCCACTTTAGTTAATAATAAATTCTTATCTAATTTATACAAAGAACCCTTTTCTATATTTCGTTCTAAATTATCCATAGTTCCAAACCAAAGATTTCCATTTGGATCAGTCTTTCCATCATTAATTCTGT
>Ga0213869_10001133_pt1 | contig 20549 bp, 14 predicted proteins | sample PICome_10_FD_160083 | JGI IMG/M metagenome (GOLD analysis project Ga0213869, IMG submission 160083) | Coastal seawater microbial communities near Pivers Island, North Carolina, United States - PICO132 | ecosystem: Environmental > Aquatic > Marine > Coastal | place: USA: North Carolina...
AATAGTTTGTAGGATTAGCGTCTGCTTCCCAAGGAGATGCATTTCCATTTGAGCTAGTTTCTACATGCCAAGATGAGTCTCCTTCTTCAAATTCTCCCGTATAAGAGAACTTTTCCCAAGCACATGAGTTACAACCAGATGTATCCTCATTACCATCGAAATCATTAGCATATACTATTGTATCTACACCGCCCAATACTTCTTTAACTTCTAGGTTAACATCCACACTTCCTGAAATTGGATTTAATCCTGTATTTTTAATTGTGACATTGACATATCTGTTTCCTTCGCCAAGTTGAGCGGCTCCAGTTGCAGGATTATATGACGCAGGAGCTACAGAAACATCTGTGATACCTACGTCTTCATTGTCAAGAGATAATACTGAGAGGAAATCGCCTGCACCAGGCCAACCCTGAGTATCTAACCACATCGCATTATTAGCAAATCTGTAAGCGTAATCACGTTGCCCTATCACAATTTCGAATGCACTGTTTTCACCGCCTTGTAGTTGTCCTGGTTGAGCCATAGTAGGCCTTCTGCCAACATCAAAAGAAAGTCCTGGAAGATAGCCATTACCATTGGAATTACCGAGAAGTATCTCCACTGAATTGATTTCTCTCAAATTATCAAGAAGGAGGAAGGTCTGATTCTGAGATGTAGAGTCTTGAATTCTTGTTAAGGTTAACTCAGTAGGGATAAAGAAATCGTATATTCCATCTTGATTGATATCTTCAATTGTGATAGAGGCACCTTTAAAATCACCTAGATAAGCGTAATTCTGAGTTGTCCAGGAGGATCCAGAGCCATAGGCATATGAGACATTGCCAGTCAAACCATCTATAGCTGCAATCAGGTCAATCTCTCCATTTCCATCAGTATCCTTGATATCAATGCCATATAGTGGTTCATTGTGCTCAGCATCTAATTTGAACTCATGAACTCCTTGAGCACCAGGAGTTAGTGGATTTGGATATTGGCCTTGGAGACAGTCATACTCTAGTACAGTCATATTGTCATAATGCCCTACTGAAGTCCCAACACCAGTGTTAAAGGGAGGAGTTCTAAGTAACCAAATATCGAGATCTTCACAATCTCCAATACCACCACCACCAGGGAATCCTCCGCCAGTTACGGTTTCACCATAATGACCAAGCATCATATCAGTGTAAAGTCCGGTTGTAAGAGGCACGGCAAGTGTTTGTTGAGCAGTTAGTAAAGTTGGATCAGGTCCTTTGTAAACCTGAATATACTGATTTGTAGCAGTGTTATCTCTAACTACCATAACGATATCTGCATTACCATCGCCATCAATATCTGCCACATCCATGTCAGATAGATATGGATTTGAGACCGTGATTTCAGAATCACTCCAACTATTTACTCTCTCGCTGCAGTCACCCCAAAGGATAGTGAGGTTACCTGGACGAACAAATGACTCTCCTACAAATCTAATATTTTGCTGATAATAAACTAAATCGTTTACTCCATCGCCATCGATATCAGCGACTTCAACGCGAGTTCCGTCGGCAGTATCGATGAATCCAGCTCTTCTCGAATCATTATTCGATATGAATACGTCTTGTCTATCTGCGAAGCCACCTGAACCATCATTGTAAAGCACAGTAATGAATAATCCCATAGTACTGGCGGATGCAATATCATTATCTCCGTCACAGTCAAGATCTCCTATAGAAATGTAAGATGGATCTCTTTGCACCGCGTATTGTGTTATGTGTGATGCAGAAACTGCAGGTACCAATGATACAAACAAAGAACTCACAAACAAAAAGACGAGTAGGAGGGCTTTCCGACTCTTCGCGGATTGATTATTCGTATTGTTCTGGTTATACAACATACTCCTTCGGAGTTTCATTCTATTCTTAGCACTTATCACCTCGTGATTATACAGTACAGAGGAATGATAAAGCATATTATGACAAAACACTTCACAAGAAAATAGAAATTTTGTTTGAAAATAAGAAAAAACAGACATTTTCTATTTTTATCTCTCGCCATCGACTTAACAGCGTATCTAAATTATATTGAAGAACTGGAATCAAGTTTTAGTGATTCGAGTTGTTCACCTAATTTATGCCATAAGTTGTCTACCTCAATGCTACTCATAGATACCGAACATGGCTACTACATATATACGATGGTTTGACATAAAGATACAATTGACCATAGAATAATCATAAAAAAATAATATCATTCTGATTAATTATTGAGATACTAACCAACTAGGGTTCGGTGCATAATGTACCTCTGCGCCTCCGTATATGAGTTCTAATCGGCCCATAATCCAAAGTCGATTTAAGAATAATTCTAATTCAGTCCCCTCTTTGTTTATTTTTTCACCGATAAGTTCCTCGATTGCACTAATTGGAAGCGATGTTTGACCATGCTGACGTACTACAAGAGTCAAGACAATTTGTAACCAAGCTTCAGCCATAGGATCTCCAGATAGATTGTTCTTCAAAGGTTCTAGTTCATCTATAGATTCAAGAAATTCCCTAATATATTCTATCTGAGGTTCGGTTCTTGAAGGGCCATCTAAATCTGAAATTTCAGCTTTGATGTCTAAATCCCCAATGCGTCTTACTACTGCAGGAATACTAGTAGGATCAGGAGGTGGCCCCGGTAATTTATTTTCATCACTCAAATCTTCTAAATCCTTTTCATCGCCCAAAGCAGAACTTAATTCTGGTTCGTGACCGTGAACTAATCTAGTAGAGAGTGGCTGTATGAAACCTACTCTACCTTGTAACCCTAATTCATCCCGTATAGAATTTACAACATCATATTCACCTTCAATAAGAACGTCTATATCACTTTCAGGTGAACGAAAACGGAATCTAACTTTACCTCTCATCTGCATAAGTTATCCTCCGCTACATCCCTCACAGGTAAAAAATCATGTTTCAAAATTACTCTTTAGCTAAATTACGTAACACTGTTTGTAATATCCCGCCATTATTATAATAATCAACCTCGACTGGAGTATCTAAACGGATTACTGCGCTGAAGTTTATCGATTCTCCATTTGTTTTTCTAGCTTCGACATCTATAGTTGAAAGAGGTACAAGTTCACCATCAGAAGGTATATTGAAACTTTCAGTCCCATCTAATCCAAGAGTTCCCGCATCCTGGCCTTCGATAAAAGTTAGAGGAAGAACGCCCATACCAACTAAATTAGAACGGTGAATACGCTCGAAAGAAGTTGCAATCACCGCCTTAACTCCTAGTAATAGAGTTCCTTTCGCAGCCCAATCCCTACTGCTTCCAGTACCATATTGAGAGCCTGCTAAAACTACCAAATCAGTTCCAGCAGACTGATATCTCTGACTCGCCTCAAAAATTGATGTCACGTCACCTGTAGGGAAGTGAGTCGTCCAACCTCCTTCAGTTCCTTCCGCTATCTGATTTTTAATTCGAATATTCGCGAAAGTCCCTCTCATCATAACTTCATGATTACCCCTACGGCTACCAAATGAATTGAAATCTTTTGGATTAACCCCCTTATCTACCAGATATTTGCCAGCAGGACCATGATGAGGGAAAGCTCCGGCTGGAGATATGTGATCAGTGGTAACTGAATCACCAAGTTTCAATAATACTCGAGCATTTTCAATTGGTTCAATTGGAGAAGGCTCAGCCTCTATTCCTTCAAAGAATGAAGGTAGACGGACATAAGTAGAATCATTATCCCAAGGATACAAAGCAGAAGGTTTGGTAGGTATTGAGTCCCACCTTGGTTCTTCTAAAACATCAGAATACCTTTTTCTAAACATTTCCGGTGTTAAAGATTCAGTCAAGGTTGCACGTATCTCTTCATCAGTAGGCCAAATATCAGAGAGCATTACTGGCAAATCTTCAGAAGTATACCCTAGTGGATCAGTTTGTAAATCAATATCTAATGTCCCAGCTAAGGCATAGGCGACCACTAAGGGAGGACTTGCTAAGTAGTTCGCTTTAATTTTCTGATGTATACGTCCTTCGAAATTACGATTTCCCGAAAGAACGCTGCCTACGATAAGATTTGATTCATCTATTGCTGCTTCAATATCTTCATCAAGTGGACCGGAATTACCTATACAAGTTGTACACCCATAACCGACTACATTAAATCCTAGAGCAGATAAATCTTCAGTCAATCCTGCCGCATCAAAATACTCCGTCACTACCCTACTCCCAGGAGCCAAACTAGGTCTTACCCAAGGTTTAATTTCAAGACCTTTGAGTCTAGCATTTCTTGCCAAAAGTCCTGCCGCTAACATAACACTAGGGTTACTAGTATTCGTACAACTTGTTATCGCTGCAATTACAATATCGCCATGTTTTAGTTCAACTTCACGGCCTTCAATGTAAGAAGAATCCTCATTTTTACTCGGCTCGACACCGTGACCTTGGTGACCAGAGGGCGAATTAAGACTTTCAACCCAATGTCTTTTCATATCCGACAAGTCAACACGATCTTGGGGTCTTTTAGGCCCTGCTAAAGCGGGTTCAACTGTACTCAAATCTAGTGAAATGGAGGAAGTAAATTTAGGTACTGGAGTATTTTTCGTATGAAATAAACCTTGGGCGGTCATATATCTCCTAACGTCTTCAATATGCGAATCATCTCTACCTGAAAGATGCATATAATCAAGAGTCGTTTGATCCACTGGGAAAAATCCACAGGTAGCACCATATTCAGGAGCCATATTAGCAATAGTTGCTCGATCGGGGAGACTAAGGTTAGCCATGCCTGGACCATAAAACTCTACAAATTTTGAAACTACTCCATGCTCCCTAAGCATCTCTACTATTCTCAAAGTCATGTCAGTAGCAGTTACTCCTGGATTTAGTACCCCTTCTAGTTCGAAACCTACTACTTCTGGTAAGAGCATATAGATTGGTTGCCCGAGCATCACTGCTTCTGCCTCTATTCCACCAACACCCCAACCTAAAACTCCAAGACCATTAATCATGGTAGTATGAGAATCTGTACCAACAAGAGAATCAGGAATCCATAGATCATTTTCCAAACGAGCTACGCTTGCAATCCATTCAAGATTAACTTGATGGACTATTCCTCGTCCTGGAGGTACCGCACGAAAATTATCAAGGCTCATTTGCCCCCATTTGAGAAATTTATACCTCTCCATATTACGTTTATATTCAATTTCAAGATTACGCTCTCGAGCATCAGGAAATAAACCTGAAATGTCAACTTGAACTGAATGATCTATAACTAAATCAACTGGAACCTGCGGATTCACCTTCTCAGGATCGCCGCCGAGTTCAACCATTGCATCTCTTAATGCTGCGATATCAACTACCGCTGGCACACCAGTAAAATCTTGAAGAATTACCCTACTAGGATTGAACGGTATTTCTTCTGGATTCATTGAAGGAGACCATGATGCAATTCTTCTAACATCATCTTTTGTCACAAGAAAACCATCACATTTCCTTAGTGCTGATTCCAATAGTATTCGAATAGTGAAGGGTAATTCATTTAGATTACAAAGACCCTGATTTTCAAGTTCCTTAATTGACATGAAAGAAGCCTTGTCACCGGAATGAGTGTCAAATTCGGACCTCGCAGAGAACAAATCATTAGTTGACATAATATTAGCCGCTAAGATGCAGCACAAGAATATGTCTAATCAATGAGTTCAAAAAAATTCTAAAATCAAGAAGAAATAACTACTGATAAAAGACGAACTTCGTACACTGGCCTATCGCTATCTCCTGTTTCGACATTGCTGATATCTGTTACTGAACTTAGTCCACTTGAAACTTTACCAAATACCGTGTGAACTCCGTCAAGATGGCTAGGATTACTATCTTCTGGGACGATGAAGAATTGGCTTCCACCAGTATTTTCAGCATTAGTCTTAGCCATAGACAGAGCACCTGGAACATGGGTTCGACCGTTATTCGCTTCATCACCTACAGTCCAAGAGGTCTGAGGGCAAGCACTAGAACTATCTTCTTCCTCACCATTACAGTAGCCATACCAATTATGAGCATACCCTCCTGTTCCAGTTCCTGATTCAAAATCTCCACCCTGTATCATAAAATTATCAATGATTCTATGGAATATGGTTGCATCATAATTGCCACTTCGCGAATGATCTGCAAAATTCCCAACATGATTTGGAGCGTCTTCAGAATACAAATCAATGACAATAGTTGCTGTAGTCCTAGAATTCTCGTCTAATCCATTCGGAACATAGGATATTTGCATTGTAGCCTGAGATGCCGAACTGGGAGATTCCGCAGCATAATCTGCAATAACTTTCACAGAAGACAGTAGTAATAAAATTGCCACTAAACCTACGAGTAAACCCATTGGAGTGGGACTACCATTATCCAATACTTGGAAACTTCGCCCAATTGAAATTCCTTCTTGATCCATCAATGAGGTGAGTTTACCTCTCTCTCGTAAAGTTTCTTTCGATTTTGGATCTAATTTTAGAGCATTAGAATAGTTCTTGTAAGCACGCTTTAAATTCGCCTTTCGAGAGGGCGTATCTTGATCTGCTTTAATTACATAAATATTACCTGCTAAGGAGAGTGTTTTGGCTCTCTGTACAGCGTCTTCACATGAGTCCCATGCCAATGAACGAAGTGTATTTAATGCCGCATCTGGGTCATCATTTTTCTTGAGTTCATTCTCTGCTTTATCCCATGCATTCTGGAGATTTTCGGAAACAGGCATGATGCTCCGGACAACAACCTAATAAAAAACCGCAACGGATGCTATCAAGTCAAAAATTTCGGATTGTTGAACGGGAATGCATAAGACCCGTTCCCTACGGCAGTTGACTCACGCAAGCACCTATGGGGCTACGAAACCAATGGAGAATGTGAAGTAATGGCCACCAGAGTTAATGATTTTACAATTAATATAGCAACAGCAAACGGTACTGGTTCTCAATCGGCGAACTTGATAATTTTACACTCCATGTATGAAATGGGAGTGCCAGTTAGTGGAAAGAATCTATTCCCAAGTAATATTTCCGGATTACCTACTTGGTTCATAATTAGAGCTAGTGATGCAGGTTATCAGGCACCTGGGGATCAGACTCATATCCAAGTAATGATGAATAAAGATACTTGGGAAAAAGATTTGAATAATGCTAAACCAGGTACTGTAATTATTTATAATCAAGATGTAAAGTTACCGATTGAAAGGGATGATTGCGTAGTTCTTCCAATGCCAATGACAAAGATGGCTAGATCAATTAGCCCAAAAATGGCTAAACTTATGGCAAATATGTACTATGTAGGGGCAATGGCGCATATATTAAAAATTGACCAGGGAGCAATTGAAGCCGCTGTTTCTAATCAATTTGGAGGGAAAGAAAAAGCAATAGAATGGAATTTGCAGGCTATTGCTCAGGGTAAAGAATATGCTGAAGAAAATTGGGACTATGAATCCGAATACATGGCAGAAGCAAGAGATAAAGATCCAAATACATTCCTGATAGAAGGGAATGAAGCAACCGCTCTAGGTGCGATTTATGGTGGAATAAATATGCTCTCATGGTATCCAATTACACCTTCATCATCAGTGGCAGAATCAATAATTAGTTGGATTCCAAAGTTACGCGAAGCAGAAGATGGTGGAGCCACTTGTGCAGTAGTACAAGCAGAAGACGAATTAGCGGCTGCTGGAATGGTACTGGGCGCAGGCTGGGCTGGAGGTAGGGGGATGACCTGTACAAGTGGACCGGGGATTTCTTTAATGTCAGAATTTATCGGGCTGTTCTATTTCTCAGAAGTTCCCGGAGTAATTTGGGATGTTAACAGAGTTGGTCCATCTACAGGATTACCAACAAGAACACAGCAAGGAGATTTATCCATGCTTTATGAAGCAAGTCATGGAGATACACAACATATTGTATTAATTCCAGGAACTGTTGATGAATGTTTCGAATTTGGTTGGAGAGCATTTGATTATGCAGATCGATTCCAAACTATGGTATTTGGATTTGGAGATTTAGATTTAGGAATGAATAGATGGTCAACAGCTGGGTTCGAATATCCAGATATTCCAATGGATAGAGGGAAGGTAATTAGGAGCCAAAAGCAAATGGATGCTATTGCGAACTATGGTCGTTACAGAGATGTTGATGGTGACGGAATAGCATATAGAACTCTGCCAGGGAGTGGTTTGGACCCTATTCTTTACAGAGGCACTGGACACGATGAAGATGGTATCTATTCTGAAGACCCTCAAGTCTATCATTCCACTATGGAGAGACTGAAAAGGAAAATTGATGGTGCTAGAGATCTACTTCCTGCACCTATCATAAGACAAGAGAAAGAAAAAAGTGTAGGAATAATATTCTATGGATCTATGGAAAATACAATCGTAGAGATTGATGATATGTTAGAAGAAACTGGACTTTCAGTGAGTACATGCCGTGTTCGTGCCCTACCTTACCACTCAGATGTTGAGTCTTTTATCGAGGAACATGATAATATTGTAGTTCTAGAAATTAATCGGGATGGCCAATTATTTGGTATACTGAGAAAAGAGTTACCCGTGCAATTACTTACGAAAATACAAAGTGTTGCATACAGCGATGGATTACCACCAAGAGCAAGAGTTTATGCTGATTTAATTCTTGAAACTATGAAAGAGGTGAAATTATGAGCATCTTAAAATTAAATGTGATAGACTTAGAAAAATCAGAATATAAAGGTGGGAAATCATCACTATGCCCCGGTTGCGGGCACGATCAGATTTCAAATGTTATTATCCAAGCGGCTTGGGAGAATGGAATAAAACCCGAAGGAATAGCCAAAATGAGTGGTATTGGTTGTTCTTCAAAAACTCCTGCATATTTCCTAGGCAAGAGCCATGGATTCAATACAGTTCATGGAAGGATGCCTTCGGTTACAACAGGCGCAAATATGGTGAATAAAGATCTATCATTTTTAGCGGTTTCAGGAGACGGAGATACAGCCAGTATAGGAATTGGGCAATTTATTCACGCAATTCGTAGAAATTTAGATATGGTTTATATTATCGAAAATAATGGAGTTTATGGATTAACAAAAGGCCAGTACAGTGCAACTGTTGAAAAAGGTTCGAAAAAGAAAAAAGGTACAATGAATGAGCAATCACCAATTGATTTGTGTGCTATGGCAGTTAATTTAGGTTGCAGTTTTGTTGCAAGATCATTTTCAGGAAGTAAGAAACAGTTGACTGCGTTACTAAGGGCTGCTATGAGTCATAAAGGAATGGCGATTATCGATGTTATTTCTCCGTGTGTTACCTTCGCGAATAATGATGAATCTTACAAATCATATAATTACGTTAAAGAGAATGACGAAGTACTGCATATAGTAGATTATATTGCACATTTCTCTCCTATCGAAGCAGTAGAAGTACCTGCAGGGGAGTTCAAAGAAATAAAATTATTCGATGGTTCGACACTAAGACTTGAGACAGTGGGTAATGAACATGACCCCACAGACCCTGTAGAGGCCCTAAGGGCAATACATGAAGCTGATAGAGAGAGTAGGCATGTAACCGGTCTACTTTACTATAATCCGAACAAAAAAACCGCTACCGAAACACTGGGATTGACAAATACGCCTCTAATGGCTCTACCAGAATCAGAACTAAGACCTAGTGAACAGAGTCTTAAAGAACTAAATGATGGTTTTAGAACTAATTGAGTATTTACTTTTAGTATCGGTTTTCTTGAAATAGAGATGCCTTCTCGGACGTGCAATAGTCCCTTAGTGTAGTGGTCCATCATGTGGGGTTCTGGATCCCACGACCCTGGTTCGAATCCGGGAGGGACTACCAAGAAATTAATATTTATAAAATACATTTATATGTACATCTATAGTCTGGATTAATATGCCATATAGTAATAATTTAGAGAGTTCAAATCCCGGATGTATCGTTTTCCTGATCGATCAATCAGGTTCCATGGGGGGTATGTGGGATAAAACTGGATACAGTATGGCCTACGGGGCCGCGCAGGCAGTCAACAATGCAATCGCAGAAATCTCTCTCAGATGTAAAAAAGAAAAAGAAGTCAAACCGAGAGCCATGATAGGAGTATACGGCTATCATCACAATCAAGTTGATTGGGTAATAACTGACACTCCTTCCGAAAGTGGCGGCCTTGCTAGCATTACCAGTATTGCCGCCAATGTAAAGGACGAGGTCTTCGTTGACGAGGAAGAGACATTCGTCCCCGTCTTCGTAAAGGAGGAAGCAGGCGGCGGGACGCCGATGGGGGAAGCATTGAAGGAAATAGTAGAGATAGTGGAAAACTTCGCACAGAAATACCCCAACTCATACCCTCCCATTGTGATCAATGTCACTGATGCTGGATCAACCGATATGGATATTAACGACCTATCAGCAAAGTGCTCAGCTATAAAATCGATAGCCACTTCTGATGGAAATGCACTAGTTTGGAACATCCATATCTCAAATAGTTCGGCGGAAGTTCATACATGTCCAGATGATGGTTCACAGATGCCCGATGAGCTCGCTCAGGCCATGCTAGATGCATCCTCTCCCGTCCCAGATAACGCGAAGGAATATGCTCGGATAATGTACAACTGGGAATTAGGTGAGGAAGCTAAGTGTATGGCGTACAACGCCGATGCAAAGGTCATATCTAAACTCCTTAGTTTCGCATCTTCAGTATCAGGTCTTGATCGAAACGATGAAGATATGTGATTCTATTTAGGACGGTTTTCTCTTGCCCGCAGATATATCTCGGATCATCTCAAAAATGAGGATAATCGAAAATAAGGGCGAGAGGATTGGGCCTACGAAGCTCGATCCAGGCACTTACTTAACCAGAGATGTAAAGGACAAATTCACTTCTGGAAACTTTGCGGTAGTGGTTCCGGCCGAGAGAGATGATGGATCGAAAGTTGCATTGAGATTCTTCTTAGGTAAGGTTCCTAGCCATACCACACAGATAATATCTCATATCATGAATCACCCTCATCCCGGGCTAGTTGGTTGCAAGATACTTCGTAAACTTCTCCCCCTCAAGGATGGAACTGAAGTAGACGCCATGGAAATGGATTACATTGATGGGAAAAATCTGGATGACGCAGTCGATTCCTATCTCAAAGCGGGAAGAGCGAGTGACCTCACCGAGGTTGCCGACAACATATTTCAGAACGTGATGGGGCTTCTTAAAACCGGATTCCTGCATGGCGACTTGAGCCATGGGAACGTCATGATTGAGAATGCCACGGGAGCTGTGCGCTTCGTGGATTACGACTCTGCCGTAATCAACAGCATGGACTCGAAGAACCTCATAGGAACTCTCGAAGAGGGCCATCCGAACTACCATCACCCCTCTAGAAGAGGTAGAGAGCTGTTGGTATGTGACGTCCTCTTCTCCGCCCTAGTGATACACGTTTCACTCGTTTCCCTCGCACGCGACCCATCTCTATGGACAAAGTTCAACAAGGACGTGGACGGGTTGCTTTTCCGATCAGCAAATGATGATCTTCAATCGACGGATACTGATCTATGGAGAAGTATCAGGCCCCTTTTTCCTCCCAATGAAAAAAACTCGGCGCCATTCACTATTCTGGAGAATTGCGTGGGAACGAAGGACCTTACCAATTCAGGGATTGAAGCGAAGTTGAAGTCATGGTGGCCGTCAAGCACTGTCGGTCCCGTCCCCTCGTATCCAAGCACTGTTAGGCCCGTCCCCTCATCTCCAAGCCCTGTCGAGAAAAAAATCGTTTCTTCGTCCCCAAGTCCTATCGAGGAAAGAATCGTTCCCCCGTCCCCAAGCCCTATGCCGAGGCCTATAGTCGATAGACAGAAACCCAAGCCCTCGCCCATGCCCAAGGCCAGACAACAGAGGAAGACCCCTAGAAAGTCCCCTCGATCCCGACCAAGAACCAAACGTGAATTAGAGGAGGCTGAGCGAAAGGCTAAGGCTGAGGCTGTGCGAAAGGCAGGAGAAGATTAGGAATGAATGAAGATGAGGATGAAGACCGTGCTCCAAAGGCAGTAGGATATCGGATGCCATGGCACTGTTGGGGGAAACGAAAAAATGTACCGGCGGAGGCTAAAACTTCACCCATATCCCAGCCCTCTCCCGAGTCCCGTCCCATGACCAAGACGAAGGATGAGGGTATGGCTGAGGCTGAGAAAAAGGCTACGGCTGAGGCCGAATTGAAGAAACAAATGGAAGAAGATGCTAGACAGGCTAAAATCCTCGAAGAAAATAAGAAGAAAGAGGCTGAGCGAAAGGCTGAGGCTGAGCGAATTAGTTCTCTGTCCCTGCTAGAGAGGATGAGGGAGGAAGAGAAAGGAAGGATCGATGCACCTCTACAGAAAGTGGATCGGCCGAGTTTTGAATCTATAGAGGAAGAGATGGGTTCTGAGATTCTTCGCTCTGGGTCGTTACTTCACAAGGAAATAGGGAATCAAGTCCTATCTGCAGGTAGTTTCTCTGATTCGGCGATCGCAGATGGTGACATCCGTGAATATAGTGGGACGAATGATTCTAACCAGGATGTTGTAGTCATAAATAGAGAGGATGATTCCTTCAATGGACTTTACCTAGTATTCGATGGCGTTAGCAGGAGTACCCTACCAAGACAGTGGGCTGAAATTCTAGCAAAGAAAATCATCAATGAAAGAGGGGGGCTCCAGTCGCTTCTTGATGAGGAGAGATTAGGCAAAATATGGAAGACTACAGAGGAAGAGTTCGAGGGATACATGGAACGTAATAGGGCAAAAATAACTGATGGCATGATGGAATGGATGAAGAATTCGGTCCCAGATTTCGCGGCTACGACCCTAGTCGCCTTAGAAATAAAAGACAATCATGCATTGCTTGTGTGTCACGGAGACTCTTGCGCCTTTGTGATTAAGGGGGATGAGGTTCAGCATTTACTTCCGAAGGAGATTGGGGGACATGTCAGTAGTATTCGTTCTGATATGGAGCCATCAATACATGGTTTTGAGAAGGCAGAATTCGAATTTGTTGCAGGGGTTGATATTGTCCTCCTGACAGATGGTTACTCGGACCCAATCCACAAGCTGGAGCCCGTCGCCCAAAGAATGAGAATATCAAAATTAATTGAGATGTTGGAAGGTGCTGATAAAGAGAAGGCAATGAAATACACAAAGAGGATGATTAGTGAAGGCGACAAGGGATTTAGGTTCGTACACGACGATATGAGTTATTTGATTATTAGGATGTTTGAATAATTTGAGTATCTGGTGGGGTAACCTATGAAACTTGAGCCACCTAGTTTGAATCAAATTAGCTCCTCTCTTAGAATAGGTAAGCAGAAGAAAGAGTTAAGAAAAAGGCTCAGAGCACCTAACTTCAATCCGATTGATTATGAATGTCAGCAGGATGGGAAAACTCCTGTTTCTAGTGCGGGTAACTTCGCTGTTTCTTACAAAGTTAAACTGCAGAAGAACAAGGGCACAAGAAGGCACCCCTGGGTAGCAGTTAGGATCTGGTTTACAAAAGTGGACGAGAATACCAAGTATCGGTATAATCGCCTCTTCGTAATACTAGATATGTTGAATACCTCGAATTCTAAGCCTACAGGGATACATTTTGTCGGAGTCAAGTTGGCAGAACCTCCCAATCGTGGAATTCTGATTAAGGGCGAAAGACATCCTTTCGTTGTCATGGAATGGGTGGAAGGTAGGAATCTAGATACTTATATTCTCGACCTCATGAGAGATAAAGGAAAGAAGAAGAAGGATCGGGGGGCGATGCTTGACCTTATCTCAAAAAGAGTGATGTCGCTATCCAAGTATCTTGTCGAGCAGGGTGTAGAACATGGGGACCTTTCCCCCGGAAATATCATTGTGAGCGACAGGGGAGGTGTCATTACGCTGAATATTATTGACTTCGATTCAATCTACAGTGAAGACCTGAAGAAGTACAAACCATCCACAGCTGGTCATCCAGACTGGCAGCATCCACTGCACGTATCCGGTTCATCTTCTCTTTACGGGAAGGGTTCGGACGCCATCGCTATAGTACTCTACGGACTATCAATGGAGACGATAAAGAATTATCCTGCCCTGTATGAAGAAGTAGGAGGAGCTGCAGGGGCAGATGGCTCAGGATTAATACTCAAAAAGTCGGACCTTCTAAATCCAGAAGGCTCGAAAATCATCAAAAAACTTGAGAAGAAGGGAGGGAAGATTCAGAGATGGGTTGAGTTACTCAAAAGGGGCCTTAGGGACACCAAATACATCCAGAGCGGAGACATTTGGGAAGAAATTCATAGTATCGATACCAATGATGTGGACGAGAATGAGGTGTCTATAGTAACCTACAACAGGGGGAAAACAAATTCCAAAAGACCTTTGTCACGAAAGAAGATAGAGATTTCATCGATTGATGAAATCAATGATTCTATGTCTAAGGGAACGGATCAGAGGCTCCTCGCGGAAGCTGCCAAGAAGTTCGAATTCAAAAGTAAGATGAGTGATGCAAAGAAACTTGAGCTTTGGGAGAAAATCTATCAGTTCTATGGAGGAGAAGGGGGGTGCCATCCAGATATAGCCGGGAATTATCTATGGGCTTTGAAAAAGATTCGCAGTAGCCAAGCAAACAAGTTAGCAGATCGGTTAATTGTACTCCACCCTACGCATCATAGCATAGTTTCTTTCATGTTTAACAGATTCATCAGTACTAAAGACTGGAGAAGATTACATTCCTGTACCAAAGCGGCAGTTGACCAGAATCCCCAGAACTGGAACATAGCCGTTCACCACGCACTCGCCGAGAATATGGTAACAAAGGGAGTTGACTTCAGAGACAAGATAGGTTCTGGATTAGTGAGAAATTGCTCATGGATTGCGAAATTTAGATCAATAGAATACTTACATAAATACGGCATGGATAATGATCTTCAATATGCAATGGAATTATTAATCGAATTAATGGAAGAAATGAAGTCATTGAAATCGAGGAAGAAGTATTCAATCAGGAAGGAGAGGAGGAGTCAGCATGTCATCAATGGAATCTTGGGGGGAGTTTCTGCAGCATATAAAATATCAAAGAGGCACAAAACATCCGAGGGGAAATCGCCACTTTTTCAACTCTTATCAAGACAGGACTTCCATCTATTGTTCGAGTACCTTGAATTCAGGCCAAGTACCCAATATACTATCACCAAAATTCGTACGCTAATTCGGAGCATCGCGAATAGCCCAGGGATCAGTGACGACATGGATAGTATTGCCCCTGCCCTTGAGGAACTAGTCTGCTGGGGTTCCGGGGAGCCAATTAAAGAACTCGAAGAAGAGTTACGAAAAAGCATTGGATGGTCTTTCAGCCATAGTTTGCCATGATTCATGGTCAGTTGCTCATTTGGGCCGCCACTCGAAGGTGTCATCAACGTCATTTACATACAATTCATAGACCGGTGGTCGAGTCATTTCAGTATCCTCTGGGTAGTAGTATTTCGTTAACGTATAATCTAGTTCGAGTGGAGCCTCCCAAAAAGATTCATATGTCTCCTCATCAAATGCTTGAGCGTCATACCACTCTAATCCTAGCTTCACACATCTGACAATTTTGACTAATTCACAGTCATAATGCCAATAATCTTTCAAGGAGATGGATTTACCGTCATCCTCGATGGGAGGAGTCTCTAACAGGTTCCAATGCGTCAAAGTCAGAGGTGGGGGATTTGTTTTAATTGCTTGGAATTCAGGCTGGGATTTCCATTTCTTAAGTTCTTTTTTGGCTAAATCTAATAGTAGATTTGAGGTTTCTGCATCTGCAAAGTACCATTCCTGCTGCTGGTTCTCAAGGAAAACCCCAGCGTAGTCAATACCTAAATCGAAGCAAACAGTCTGTTCATCCTCCTTTTCGATCACTCTCCTGATTAATTCAGGACAACTATCATAACTATCCAATAGGCTCTTTCCATGACCATAGTTGATGTCTTGATCAACTAGCGCTACGTATAATGAGGGGTGATTATCCTCCACTTCTTCGTCGAACAGAGAAAGGAATTGTAGCCCCATTGCTGGCGTAATCGATTTTTCACAGACATTAGTATAAACTTGATTATGTTGTTTCTCAAGATTTTCGAATCTTTTAACCAGTGAAGCAATGAGTTTCATCTTATTTTTAGGCATATTTTTCGGGCTTCTGAAACCATCGGCTGGGTTGGAGGAAGAGGTGGCGAAGACTTGGTAGTAGTCAGCAGGTTCTACTGCTGCATATTCTTGACGATGCGGTCCGATACTGATAGCATATGCGATTCTCATAACCCAACTATGCCATGGATGCCAGTCATCAATTGGTTTGGGTTTACCCATTGCACCCCAAAGATCTAGCACCCAACTCTTTGATGCTATGAAATGAGGGGCATATGAGAAATCATGATTCAGCCTTTTAAGAAAATCCTCGTTCATACTATTCTCTAGAATTTTGGAAATTACTTCCGCATCCTTCTGCACGTGGCGGAATAGTTTCAATGCAATCTCTCCGTGATTGTCAAAGAACTCCTGACGTATGCGTTCCTTCTCGGCTTTTGCAGCCTCTTGCTTCTTCTTTTCTTCGAGGATTTTAGCCTGTCTAGCATCTTCTTCCTTCTTCTTTTCTTCGAGGATTTTAGCCTGTCTAGCATCTTCTTCCTTTTGTTTCTTCAATGCGGCTTCTTCGCGTGCTTTTTGTTCTTTTTGTTTCTTCAATGCGGCTTCTTTGCGTGCTTTTTCCGCCGCTTCTTCTTCTTTTTGTTTTTTCAATGCGGCTGCGCGTGCTTTTTGTTCTTTTTGTTTCTTCAATGCGGCTTCTTTGCGTGCCTTCTGCTCCGCATTTTTCTGAGCGATCCTTCTGTCTGCTTTTGTTAATATCCATGCATTATCAATTTCTTTTTGGCGAGAGCGAAAAGAAATATTACGATTTTTTAACTCAGTAGAACTAAAATTGTCGAGGATACTTTTCTTTCTTTGTGCATTATCAATTTCTTCTTGGCTAGAAATGAACGAAATTTTATAATTTTCTAAATCGGTATCACTAAATTTGTCGAGGATACTTTTCTTTCTTTGTACATTATCAATTTCTTCTTGGCTAGAAACGAACGAAATTTTATAATTTTCTAAATCGGTATCACTAAATTTGTCGAGGATACTTTTCTTTCTGTGTACAGTAGCAATTTCTTTTAGGCTAGAACGGAACGAAATTTTATAATTTTCTAAATCGGTATCACTAAATTTGTCGAGGGCTATCAGTTTGTCATTGATTCTGAATAATAATATACAGACTATCCCTAAGGTCCCCAAAAACATAATCACAGGTAGGGGGTTATCAACAAAAAGTGATTGAGAGAGTGGGGCAATATAGAAAAAAATGTATGAAATTAACGAAGAAAGAGGGATTAGTATCAAAACGTGCCATCCGTAATTTCCAAATTTTCTATCATATGAAATATGATTAAAGTATTGCCAAAACCAAAATATCAAAATAATTGATGATAGACTGATTCCAGCACCTAACCATAATAACGTTTGTTCTGGCATGAAGTATTCTTCGTTGTTTGCTTGAGAGTACATTGCGATGAGTATGAGAACTCCACTAACTCCAAACCCATAAAAACCGAATCTTCTTTTTGAGTCTGAAATGGTATTAAATATATTCGTTATCTCATTTACAGAGACGGTGAAGAAATCCGGATAGAATTCAAAAGGGCCACGCCTGTTCCTCCCAAAACCTGCAAAAAACAAGAAAATAACTATAATTATCAAAGCACATAATAGTAGCCAATGGCTAGAGATTATACCATAAATATAGAATATAGGGTTAGAAATAGCAGTGTACGTGTTTGTTATAGAGTTAGAAATAGCAGTGTACGTGTTTGATAGAAAACCTAACAGTATATTAATCAGAGCCCCGAAAAAGCGGAGCAGCCAAAATAAAGTCCCAAACGCAGCGAAGCCACCGACAAAGATATTATCGTCTATCGTGTAAAGACAGATTAAAAAATAGAGCACCGCCCACAACAAAAACTCCCAGATATTTATCCCTCCTCAATAATCACTAAAATAATCTATTACCTGTTCCATTTAGAATCCTTCTGCGAATCGGATATCCTGCGAGGTGGCTTCTCATTAGACATAGAGAGGCTATTTTATTGATATGTTTTCCTAATAGGAACCTCACTAAGAATTTACCTCACTTTCAAAATGTTCCACGGCCTTGGTTCGAATCCGAGAGGGACTACCAAAATAACTCGTCTTGCAGGCAATATAACTAATATCTTCCAGTATATAGAATAAACATGGAAGTTGGAGGCGCTTGTACTGTTACAGAATGTAATGGACGAGTCATGTATGGAAGCGAATATTGCTATAAACATAGTAAAACTGAAACTCCCTCTGTTAATATGGAAAATAAGGAAAATATCGGAACAAATCCAGAATGGATCAAAAAAGGAGGGCTTTATCACAAATTAGAGGCCAATAACAAAGAAGAAAAATCTGATCAGAAAAATAATTCGAATAATCCACTTCTTGTTGGTATAATTTCTATGATTTTTGGAATGTTATTATTTCTTAGTGGTACTTCAGGAAGATTTGATTCTTCTGATGCAATTGACGACATATTATGTGGTTGTTGTTGTATGAGCCTAGGCATTGTTGTGATCATAATTACCATAGTTAGAAATGGTATCCAAAAGATGAACTAGGCATCTGTAATCAAAAATCTAGAGAGCGATTTAGTATCTGAGATACCCAACTTAACATCATTATTATCATGAACCAACCCAGTGCTATTTTCCCCCAAGGTTTAGATTCTTTTATTGGAGGAAAAGGGTCAATACCTGCATCTATAGCTGCTGCAATGATTTCTAATTCTTCTTCAATAGTTTCGGGCTTTTTCATATCATCACACTCAAGGTTCAGTAGTAGGGTCCCAACCCGAAATATAGGATTCTTCAAGCAAATTAAATTCTTTTTCAAAACCTGATATATCAAAATTCAATGATTGTAAATTTTCTATTATTCGATTAGGATTACTCGATTTAGGAATTGTAATTGCACCTGTGTCATAAACCCACTTTATTGCGGCTTGAGCAGGGGTGCAGCCTATCGAATTGGCTATTTTCTCTATATTGACATCGTTTACTTTTTGCCCTCTTGCTAATGGAGAATATCCCATTGGAATAGCGCCAATATCGATTGTGGCTTTTCTCAACTCAGGCCTTTGTAACCAAGGGTGGATTTCTATTTGATTAACTGAAGGCAAAATTGTCGCGTAATCACGCATATCTCGAAGATGCGATGCCCCATAGTTAGAGACGCCGATTGCACGCGTTAAGCCAATTTTCATGCATTCTTCCATTGCATTCCATACATCTTCTCGAGCAGAAATATCTTCAGGGGGCGCATGAACAAGATAAAGATCAATATAATCGAGACCTAAAAGTGCTAAACTCTCGCGACATCTCTGCAGTGTTTCATCATATCCAGTTGCATGTACTCTTCGTAATTTAGTAACTATAAATATCTCTTCTCGAGGAATGCTAGATTCACGTATAGCTTCACCAACCGCTTCTTCGTTACCATAAGCAGTTGCAGTATCAATTAATCTATATCCTTGATTAAGTGCATGTATGATAGATGACTTACATTCATTTTTATCCATCTGCCAGACACCTAAACCGAATCTTGGCATTACTATTTCAAAAAGTTTCGAACCATCTTCAGCATCGGTATGACCTATCGTCACACTATCCACCATGATAATCGGTTCACGTACTAAACTTGAGTCATTCGACGTGCTGGTTTGAAATCATTAACCTTCTCGAGAGTGCATGGGCGAGTTACCGGAAGGCGTGGAATTACCACTGGCTAGTGTAGCAATACCAAGACCCTCTGCATCTCTAATTATTAGTAGAAATAATTCTGGAAAGGGAGAAATATTATTGTGCCATCGTGTATCAGAAGTTCCTGCTTTCCCTGATTTCTGGGCATTTCCAGGAGGAGGAGTTAGTAGAGTTGATAGACAAGTAGCAGAGGAAAATCCTGATTGGTTATCTCATACTGAAGACCCAGTTTCGACTATTACTTTACTAAGAGAATTAGTTGAAGAAGTTGGTTTCGCACCTGATGGTGAGGGGTCACTAGAATTAGTAGATGAAAACATACAAAATAGTGTTTGTGAAGATAAAAATGCATGGAGTAGTTTCGTTAAACAAAATTTACTCAAAATTGAAAATTTTAACTCGCAAATCGTTGCTGAACGTACTATGCCTCCTTTGGCTCCTGTTCGATTCACAAATACTTTTCATCATTTATCTATAGGTGACTCTAAGATTGAGCCACGATTTCCCGAGGGATTATCTGAATTTGATGAATATAGATGGTGGCAACCTAAAGAATTACTAGATTTTTGGTTAAAAAATGAAGTAAGATTACCCCCCCCACAAGTTACTCTAACAAGAGACATTGTTCAAGCAATTAATGAACGAGGAGATTTAATCTCAGCATTTGAAAAGTTACATGAGAATCCATCAAAAGGGTACCATATCTTAGAATTTGCACCAGG
>Ga0213869_10001136_pt1 | contig 20537 bp, 20 predicted proteins | sample PICome_10_FD_160083 | JGI IMG/M metagenome (GOLD analysis project Ga0213869, IMG submission 160083) | Coastal seawater microbial communities near Pivers Island, North Carolina, United States - PICO132 | ecosystem: Environmental > Aquatic > Marine > Coastal | place: USA: North Carolina...
CTCGGCAGCAGCACGGCCCCAGGGTTCATAATGCCTTGAGGATCCAACGTATCTTTGATCTGGCGCATAAGTTGCAATTTCACAGGATCGCCAAAGCGTGCAATATCCGCTACCTTGAGCCGCCCAACTCCATGCTCAGCAGAAACGGATCCACCCAAGTCATGCGTGAGGCGATGCACCTCCAACTGCAAATCTGCCCTCATAGCGCGGTAGTCTGAAGCCGTCGCACCCTCGGCCGGAAAAAGGTTGTAATGGAGATTCCCATCTCCAAGATGACCAAAACAATTGATACGGATGTCGCCAAAACGGGCCAGAGCCGCAGGCATCTTGGCGATAAAACCGGCAATTTCCGAAAGCGGCAACGATATATCCGATGAGCAAATTGCGCCAATCGCTCGGTTGGCAATAGGGATGGTTTCCCGCAGGCTCCACAGATCTTGCGCTTGCTGCGCAGATTGAGCGATCACACCATCGCGGATCACGTCTGAAGCCTGCTCAAAAAGGGTTTCAATTGCCTGTTCCGCCCCCGTACCATTCGAAACACCTAGATGCAGCAACACCGACCAATTGGGGGGCGAGGACCATGGTTGGCGCATCTGCGGGTGGGTCTCGGCCAGAAAGCGCAAGCCCTGCCCAGAAATCAACTCAAACGCAGAGATGCTCTCACCCAAAAAGCCCTTAGCACGCCCCAACAGATCCAGCGCCGCGCTTGGACTGTCTACAGTCAGAAGTGCCGTCCCCTCAGATTGGGGCCGGGGCACTAACTTTAGACTCGCAGCAGTTATGATGCCTAAAGTGCCCTCAGACCCAATGAGCAAGTGCCGCAAATCGTAGCCAGTATTGTCTTTGCGCAGACGTTGCAGACCGTTGAAAATTCGGCCATCTGCCATCACCGCTTCAATGCCCAAGACCTGGTCGCGCGCCATGCCATAGCGCAGTACGTTTACCCCGCCAGCATTGGTGGCAAGCAATCCGCCGATCTGCGCCGTTCCTTCGGAGGCCAGCGACAATGGAAACAATCTATCCATGTCCGCCGCGCTCTGCTGAACCTCCGCCAGCACCGCACCAGCTTCAGCCACCAAAACATTCTCTTCAGGATAATAGGCCCGAATCTGGCGCATGCGCCCAAGGCTTAAGATCAGCGGGACTGGAGCGCCCGTTTTGGATGCTGGCAGGATTTGCCCCCCAACTAGACCTGTGCCACCCCCGTACGGCACAACACCGATCCCAGCCGCCGCCGCCGCCGCAATAACCTGTGCGACTTGCGCGGTGCTGTCCGGGGCCACTAATAGCCCCGCAGATCCCTGATAATGCCCACGCGGCTCGGTCAGATATTTATCACCAAGTTTAAGAAAGGCGGCAGCAGGCAGAAGACGTTGCAGTTGGCCTGTAAACTCTGCCGTCACTGGATTCAACATAACGCCCTTGCCCTCTTGTTGCACTTTGCGCAAAAACGCCAAGCTGCCCCCGTGTCAGTAATGACAGACCTACGCTTTGGCAATTTTTTTCTCTATCGCCGCCATCCAAGCTCAGGCGCATGCCACGCTTGACTCTGGACGCAGGACACATGTAAACGCTGATCCATCCCGGAAGTCTTGGTCTTCCGGTCCTCAGGCTTTTGCCAGGATCGCCATCCGTCAGCGCGTTGCGCCCACGGGTGCTCTTCGGTTTGGGACTTTGGAAATTTACGCGACCCGCACCGTTGCGGGTCCGTATGCGGAGCGAAAGGGGCAGACCCATGTTTGAAAATCTATCCGAACGCCTTGGGGGTGTATTTGATCGGCTAACCAAGCAAGGGGCGCTGTCGGAAGAGGATGTGAAAACGGCTCTGCGAGAGGTGCGCATTGCCCTCCTGGAGGCGGATGTCAGCCTGCCTGTTGCCCGTGAATTCATCAAGAAAGTTCAAAGCAAAGCCACCGGCTCGGCTGTCACAAAATCGGTGACCCCCGGCCAGCAAGTGGTCAAAATCGTCCATGACGCTCTGATTGACACCCTGCGTGGTGAAGGCGAACCGGGCGATTTGAAGATCGACAATCCACCTGCTGCGATTTTGATGGTGGGTTTGCAAGGCTCGGGTAAAACCACGACCACCGGGAAGCTGGCCAAACGCTTGGCCGGCCGCGAAGGTAAAAAGGTGCTGTTGGCCTCATTGGACATCTACCGTCCCGCCGCGATGGAACAGCTCGCGATCTTGGGCGGGCAGGTGGGCGTCGATACCCTGCCCATCGTCGCCGATGAAAGCGCGGTCCAAATTGCCAAACGCGCCAAACAGCAGGCCACTTTGGGCGGCTATGATGTTTATATGCTCGACACTGCCGGGCGTCTGCAAATCGACGAAACCCTGATGCAGGAAGTTCAGGATGTGCGCGATGCGGTTGAGCCGCGCGAAACCTTGCTCGTTGTCGATGGGTTAACCGGTCAAGTGGCCGTAGAAGTGGCCGAAGAATTTGACAGCAAGATCGGCATCTCTGGCGTGGTTCTCACCCGTATGGATGGGGATGGTCGCGGTGGTGCAGCGCTGTCCATGCGCGCGGTGACCGGCAAGCCGATCAAATTTGTTGGTTCCGGCGAAAAAATGGATGCGTTGGAAACTTTCGAGCCCGAGCGCATCGCTGGCCGCATTCTGGGCATGGGCGACATCGTCGCCTTGGTTGAGAAGGCGCAAGAAACTTTAGAAGCAGAACAAGCCGAACGGATGATGCGTCGCCTGCAAAAGGGCATGTTCAACATGAATGATCTGCGCAGCCAGCTCGATCAAATGCAAAAAATGGGTGGTATGCAGGGCCTGATGGGCATGATGCCCGGTATGGCAAAAATGAAGGGCAAGATTGATCAAGCCGGCCTTGATGACAGCCTATTGAAACGCCAAATTGCCTTGATCAATTCCATGACAAAGAAAGAGCGGGCTAATCCTGGTTTGCTACAAGCCAGCCGAAAAAAGCGGATTGCAGCCGGGGCGGGGCTTGACGTGAGTGATCTCAATAAATTGCTCAAACAACATCGTCAAATGTCTGATATGATGAAGAAAATTGGTAAAAAAGGCGGGCTAAGCGCCCTCAAGGGCATGCTCGGCGGCCAAGGCGCCCCAAGTCAAGCCGAGCTTTCCGCAGCACAAGAGCAAATCGCCAATGGCGCTATGGGCGGTTTGCCCAAAGGCATGAGCCTGCCCAAAGGGATGGGCGGATTGGGCGGCGGGTTGCCCGGTGGCCTAAGCGGTTTGGGCAAGAAGAAATGAACCATTCAGATAGAACACCCGGAGGCCTGTTATGACGGACGATACAACACGCGCCGCTCAGCTGCTGAAATCACATCGCGAGAGCATTGACCGCTTAGATGCGATCTTGGTTTATACACTGGGCGAGCGTTTTGCCCATACCCAAGCTGTGGGGCAGCTCAAAGCCAAACATGCTCTACCGCCATCAGATCCCGACCGTGAGGCACAACAAATTACCCGTCTGCAAGATTTGGCGCGACGCGCCGATCTCGACCCCGAATTCGCCAAGAAATTTCTGAGCTTTATCGTTCAAGAAGTCATCCAGAACCACAAAACTTATCAAGAATAGACTGCAATATCTGCTGCCTATTTGCCATTTTCAAGGAGATTAACAATGGCTATGAAAATTCGTTTGGCCCGTGGTGGGTCCAAAAAGCGCCCCTTTTACCGTGTTGTTGCTGCTGATGCGCGCATGCCGCGCGATGGTCGCTTCATCGAAAAACTAGGCACATATAACCCACTTTTGGCCAAGGACAGCGAAGAGCGGGTCAAACTCGATCTTGAGCGCATTCAGCACTGGCTGGGTCAAGGCGCACAGCCAACAGATCGTGTTTCCCGTATGCTGGAAGCCGCAGGCGTAATCCCGGCCAAAACACGCAACAACCCAATTAAAGCCAAGCCTGGCAAAAAAGCCATTGAGCGCACTGAAGAAAAAGCCGCAAAAGCGGCCGCTCCAGTGGAAGAAGAGGCCCCCGCAGAAGAAGCCGCCGCAGAATAATTCTTATGTGTGGCGCCGCCCGCGCTTCGAAAAATAATGCACCCCGCCTCTTTGGCGGGGTTTTCCATTTTATGGTTTCGCAGTAAGGGTAAGACATGTTGTTGCGCCCTATCCGCTCTTTGATGCTGATCGGAACCTGCTTTTTGGTCGGGTATTTTTACGCCCGCCATCAAGCCAGCGAAATGTGTATCAAGGACGGTGGCAAAATGAAGAACGGCTATTGTTTAGGAGTGACCCAATGACAGCTTTAATCTGTGTTGGCATGATTGCAGGCGCCTATGGGGTGCGTGGCGAATTCCGGTTGAAAAGCTATTGCGCCAACCCAAGTGATATCGAAAACTACTTTCCCTTGTTGGATGAATCCGGGACTCGCAGCTTTAAGCTATCGTTGATCGGCCAAATCAAGAATGGGTTTTCAGCCCGGATCATTGGGGTGGAGACCAAAGAACAAGCAGATATGCTGCGCAGTACCCAGCTGTTCGCCCGCCGTGAAGATCTCCCGGCTTTGCCAGATGATGAATACTACTATTCCGATTTGATCGGCCTGCAGGTCTGCGACACCGGTGGCATTGAAATGGGTCATGTTAAATCTGTGATGAACCACGGCGCTGATGATTTGCTTGAGGTCACCGTCCCCGGTGCATCAGATACAGCCTTAATCCCCTTTACCAAGGCGATTGTGCCCACTGTCGATCTGGCGGCACGGCGCATTGTTATTGATCCGCCTGAAGGGCTCTTATGACCGCACCCAGCAAATCTCATGGACGCAAGTCGATCCGTGCAACGCTCAAACCTCGAGCGCTGGATGGGGAAACCCCAGATTTGGTCGGTGTGTGGCGCGCGGATGTGATCACACTTTTTCCTGATCTTTTCCCTGGCGTTCTGGGGGCCTCCCTCACTGGGAAAGGTCTCAAAGACGACAAGTGGCAATTGCACACCCATGATCTGCGACCCTATGGCGAGGGCAAGCATCGCAATGTTGATGACACCCCAGCCGGTGGGGGGGCAGGTATGGTCATGCGTGCCGATGTATTGGGTCGAGCATTGTCAGATATATTGCTACGCCGCCCGCCCTGCCCAATTATTTACATGTCGCCCCGCGGTCGTCCCTTGACCCAAGCGCGAGCTCAAGCGCTGGCCGATGGTCCAGGTGCTGTGGTCTTATGTGGCCGGTTTGAGGGGATTGATCAAAGGGTGATTGATCACTTTCAAATCGAAGAAATTAGCATTGGGGATTATGTGCTCTCCGGTGGCGAATTGGCTGCACAGGTAATGCTGGACGCTGCTGTTCGTCTCATTCCTGGCGTGTTGGGCAACCAGGCCAGCACAGAGCAAGAGAGCTTTTCCAACGGCCTGTTAGAACACCCGCAATACACCCGCCCGCCCATTTGGGAAGGACGTGAAATCCCATCTGTGTTGCTATCTGGCGATCATGGCAAGGTGGCACAATGGCAGGCCGACCAATCCGAAGCCCTAACCCAAGACCGTCGGCCAGATCTTTGGGAAAAGTATCGACAATAAGGCACTCATAGGTGCCGTGGCTCCAATCTATCCTCTTGCTTTGCCCGCAGTCTCGAAATATACGGCGCAAGTCTGATCCAGAGATGGATTCGGGCGGCTGTACTGTTGAGTTTTTGATTATACGCGTACCCTTTCTTCAGGGCCTGCGGATCAAAGTACCCATAAGCACCGCTGTAAGCAACGACGACCTGATCTCTAGCGGGCACTGCGGTGGACCCGGAAGAAGACTGAGAGCTCTGAGGTGGTATCAAACTTCGTGGAACAACCACGAGCAACCAAAGGAGCGTCAGATGAATCTGATTGCACAATTAGAGGCGGAGCAAATTGCCGCCCTCGGGAAAGACATCCCCGATTTCAAAGCCGGAGATACCGTGCGTGTCGGTTATAAAGTAACCGAAGGCACAAGAAGCCGGGTTCAGAACTACGAAGGCGTATGCATCGCACGCAACAATGGTGTTGGCATCGCAGGATCGTTCACTGTTCGTAAGATTTCGTTTGGTGAAGGCGTGGAACGTGTGTTCCCTCTGCATTCCACCAACATCGATAGCATCATCGTTGTCCGCCGTGGTCGCGTACGCCGCGCCAAGCTGTATTACCTCCGGGATCGTCGTGGTAAATCCGCACGTATCGCAGAACAAACCAACTATAAACCCAAGTCATAAGGAGCGGGCCCATGAAAAAAGATACCCATCCAGACTATCACTTCATCAATGTCAAAATGACCAATGGCGACATCGTACAAATGCGCTCCACGTATGGCGCAGATGGCGATCAGCTAGCATTGGACATCGACCCCTCCGTGCATCCAGCTTGGACCGGCGGCGGTGCGCGTTTGATGGACACTGGCGGCCGTGTGTCAAAATTCAAAAAGAAATATGAAGGTCTGGGCTTCTAAGCTATTTTCCTTTACAAACTCAAAAGGCCGGCTCCTTGGGGCCGGTCTTTTTTGTTGGCTTGGGTCAATGCGGCCAAGAAAACATAGGTCGCAAGCCCTTCTTAAGCGACTTTCCTTGCCCAATTTGAGTGTCTATATCGGGGGCAAAACACATCAAATGGAAGAGGCATGAGATGGCGCATATTATTGTCGTGGGCAATGAAAAGGGCGGTTCTGGAAAGTCGACCACAACCATGCATCTGGCCACAGCTTTGGCGCGTATGGGTCATCGGGTCAGTGGTCTAGATCTGGACTTACGCCAAAAAACATTCGGCCAATATGTCACCAACCGTCTCCGTTATGCAGCACAAAGCAAGATCACTCTAAAGTCGCCCAACTACATTGAATTGCCTGAAATTTCCAATGCCGATCTAAATCCGAGTGAAAACCTGATGGACCGTCGCCTGTCAGCCGCTGTCGAATTGCTGGAGCCACAATCTGATTTCATCGTGATCGATTGTCCAGGCAGCCACACGCGCCTGTCTCAAATGGCCCACGCTATGGCCAATACCCTTATCACCCCGCTCAATGACAGCTTCGTTGACTTTGACCTTCTGGCAAAAATTGAGAGCGACGGGATCACTGTGAAGGGTCCATCTGTCTATTCCGAAATGGTATGGAGCGCACGACAACTGCGCGCCGAGGCCGGGCTAGCGCCCTTGGACTGGATAGTGGTGCGCAACCGGCTTGGCACACAAAACATGATCAACAAACAAAAAATGGCCGATGCCATCGCGGTCCTCTCCAAGCGCATCGGGTTTCGCATAGCGCCCGGATTTGGCGAACGGGTGATCTTTCGCGAGTTGTTTCCTCGCGGTCTTACCCTGCTTGATCTCAAAGATTTGGGGATCAATCAGTTGAGCATGTCCAATATCGCCGCGCGGCAAGAGTTGCGCGAATTGGTCAAGATGCTTAAGCTACCCGACGTGTCGGTTGCATTTTAAAGCAATTCCGCCCTGCTCGGCGGATCACAGCCTTCACGTCCACAGTTGATTGCTGCCGCTTTGGCAGCCTTGCTCAATAGATCTTGCAACCCGTTCTGCGTCAATTCTGATAAGGCCGTCTGGGTGAGCAGGCCTGCTCCATTCAGCCCGCTTAACACCGTTCCCATGAAGGTATCACCAGCACCAACCGTATCGATCAATGTCCCGACCGGATAGGCCGGCACGATCACCTTGTGACCCTTGCAATATCCAATGGCGCCCTGGACTCCTTTGGTGATGATGGTCAGCTTGGCTGTGGCTTTGGCCAGCAATGCCTCGCAAGCCGCTTCAAATGATAACTCAGGATAAATCCACTCTAGATCTTCATCACTGAGTTTGATCACATCAGCGTGCCACATCAAATGCCATAGGCGCGCGAGGTAGGCCTCGCGGTCCGAAATCAACATAGGGCGGACATTGGGATCCAAAGTGGTAACAATACCCGCTTTATGTTTTGCAACAAAAAATTCTACCCAGGCCTCCGCGTCTTTCCCGGATATAATGGACAAGGAGGTCAAGTGAAAAGCACGCCCCTCTTTCGGAAAATGTGCATTAAGAGAAGGTAAATCCACCTGCCGTTCAGCCGTATCATCTCGGTAAAATTGATAGCTGGGTTGGCCTTTGACCAACGTCACCACCGCCAGCGACGAGGGTTTTTCCAAGCGCGGGCTGAGCAGCGTCACCCCATCGGCCACCATTTTATCCGCGAGAAAATGGCCAAGATTATCCTGCGCGATGGGGGTGATGAAGCCCACGTCTTGCCCCTGCCGCGCTGTCGCGCGGGCCGTGTTATAACCCGACCCACCGCGAGCACCTGTGAATGAGACCGCAGCATCGTCGCGCGAAATCTCGATAAGATCAATTAAATTGTCTCCCCCAACAACCAGCATAAGGCCCCCTTTAGATCACAAGTCGCTTTACCCTAGCGATAAGCTGGAACGTGGCGAAAATATAATTTTCACTTTTACTAGTGTTTTTTTGCCGTTGCGCAATGGGAGAATGTGCAGCTCGCATGTAGATGCGTCGATGCTTGAACTCTGGCCTAGATTAGATCACTGTTTAACAGGCGCACCCTCTGCGCAAATCTGACCATTGTGAGACAAGTTATGAGTGAGTGTACAACCCAAATTGTCATCATCGGCGGCGGTCCTTCCGGGCTGCTTTTATCGCAATTGCTGCATAAACGCGGCATTCAATCGGTGGTGTTAGAGCGCAAATCCAAAGACCATGTGCTCGGTCGTATTCGCGCAGGGGTCCTGGAACGCGGACTGCGAGGACTCATGGACGAGGCAGGGATTGGCGATCGAATGGCCAAAGAGGGCTTCAACCATGACGGCACGTTGATCTCCTACGGCGACGAAATGTTTCGCATCGATTTTAAAGAGCTGACCGGGCAATCCGTCATGGTCTACGGACAAACTGAAGTGACCCGGGATCTTTATGATGCACGGGAAGCTATGGGCGGAAAAATTGAGTATAATGTGGAAGACGTCGAGATCCACAATCTCGAAAGCGATCTGGCCACTGTAACCTATCGCCAAGACGGGCAAACCCATGAGGTCCACTGTGATTTCGTAGCTGGCTGTGATGGGTATCACGGGGTTAGTCGTAAAACCATTCCGAGCGAGATCCGAAAAGTATATGAGAAAATCTACCCCTTCGGATGGCTTGGAATCTTGTCGCGGACGCCTCCGGTCAGCCATGAGCTAATCTATTCAAATTCTGAACGCGGATTTGCACTTTGCTCTATGCGCAATGAAAACCTCAGCCGCTATTATATCCAATGCGACCTGTCCGACCGACCCGAGGATTGGAGCGATGCGGCTTTTTGGGCCGAATTGAAGCGTCGGCTGCCACCAGAGGTGGCGAAAAAAATGGTAACTGGCCCGTCGATAGAAAAAAGCATTGCGCCCCTGAGGTCCTTTGTCAGCGAGCCAATGCGCTGGGGCCGCTTGTTTCTCTGTGGCGATGCCGCCCATATCGTGCCGCCCACCGGCGCAAAGGGCCTTAATACAGCCGCCTCTGATGTGCATTATCTTTATAATGGTTTACGACAGTTTTACGAGACAGGCGATGCGGCAGGGATTGATGGCTACTCCGAGCTGGCCCTCGCCCGGGTTTGGAAGGCAGAACGCTTCAGCTGGTGGTTTTCATCGCTCATGCATCGCTACCCCGACCAAAGTGCCTTCGATTTTAGAATGCAAGTCGCAGAATTAGAATTCTTGCGCAGCAATCGCGCCGCGCAACAAGCTATGGCGGAGAATTATGTTGGCCTGCCCTATTGATTGGGCCAAATGATCAAAGATAATCATTAGTCGCATATAGTTTCAGACCGAAAGGGAGCCTCAATGACCGATTTTGCGAAGACCCGACAGATGTTCGATATTCCAGCGGGTATGATCTACCTCAACGGCAATTCCCTTGGCCCTATGCCAAAGGCCGCTCCTAAAGCTATAAACAGCTTTTTAATGGATGAATGGCGCACTGAATTGGTCCGAGGCTGGAACACAAAAAACTGGTTCATGCAGAGCAATACCCTGGGTGACAGGTTGGGGCGCTTGATCGGTGCCCCAGCGGGCAGTACCGTAGTGGGAGACACGCTTTCGATCAGGGTATTCCAAGCGGTCGCCGCCGCGGTTGCCTTGGCGCCCGAGCGTCGCGTGATCCTATCAGACAGTGGCAACTTCCCCACAGATCTTTACATGGTTGAAGGGCTGATGGGATTGCGTGATGTGGGTTACGAGCTGCGCACTCCAGCGCCAGAGGATGTTTTGGATCATATCACGGAAGAGGTGGCCACTGTCATGGTGACAGAGGTAGATTACCGCAGCGGCCGCAAACATGACATGCAGGCAATTATCAAAAAAGCACACAGCGTGGGTGCAACGGTGGTTTGGGACTTGGCCCATTCAGTCGGTGCTATTCCTGTGGATGTATCCGGCACAGATGCCGACTTCGCAGTCGGATGTACTTATAAATTCCTCAATGCTGGCCCCGGCGGACCAGCATTTATCTATGTCGCACGCCGCTTAATCGATCAGGTTGAGCCTGTGCTCTCGGGCTGGTTTGCGCATGAGGCACCGTTTGCTTTTGATCTCAACTTCCGCCCGATGCCAGGAAAAATTGATCGTATGCGGATTGGCACCCCATCAATTGCAGCGTTCTCCTTGCTTGAGGCCGCATTGGATGTTTGGGATGGGATAGATATGTCAGATTTGCGGAGCCGGTCAATCGAGCTTTCAGAAGCCTTGATTTCCGGTGTTGAAGCCAATTGTCCCGGCTTAACACTCGCTAGTCCACGCGATCCCGAGCAGCGCGGCAGCCATGTAGCTTTTGAATTTGAACATGGCTATGCCTGTATGCAGGCTTTGATTGCGCAAGGGGTGATCGGAGATTTTAGAGCACCAAATATCATGCGCTTCGGCGTCACACCCTTGTTTACCAACTTGGAAGACATCACCCACGCCGTTGACATTCTAGCCAATATCGTGGCTGCGAAAACTTGGCAGGATCCAGAATTTCAAAATAGAGCTTTGGTGACCTAAAACGATCCAACGCTGCAATCGCTCCTTTGGGCCAAATTGGCCCCTCATAGGTTGATTTGAGGCATGCTGTGTTCGGCTTGGGTTTGGTGGCAGAACTAGATGATCACTACAGCGATATCACGATCCCAGTTGAAAAATGATTAGGGGATTTTTTTGTGAGTGCAGGCTAAATTCCCGACATTCGGGAGTTGACCTTGTGCGGGCAGATTAGGGCTGAAAATGTGATTAGGTTTTTGCCAGAAGCTATTTAATATGCATGATTAGATAGTACTATGAATTTCATTTTTTTGGTATTTTTATGCGATGAAAATTTAATCATACGCTTTTTTTGATTCGCAGTTTATTTTAGTGATCACGGTTGTACCGTTACTGAAAATCGTCAAGGAGAACTCACTATATTGGATATTTCTTCGCGTAAATGATACATTATCTATCGTCTACATAGTATTTAAATCTTTATAAAATATTCTGTTATTTTTAGTAAATCTCTGAAAAATGTATTATTATTTAATTAACAAAACAGGGTATTGTTAATGACGCGTGCTACGACAACGGTCGGTTCTTCGGTTTTTTGAAGATTAAATCCGACATTATTACCGGCGCGTTAAAACCGGGGAAAAAGCTAAAATTAGACGCCTTAAAAAAGCAGTAGTCGGCCAGTGATGCTTTGTCGAAACGCCGGAGCAACGGGGGTTTTTGGTCCTCATAATGTCTAAGGAAGACCTGATTGACTTGTCCAATCTCCGCGCAAGACTAGAATGCGCCGCGCTGAAGGCTTCTTTAGCGTTTGGTGATGAAGATTGGGAAGGCAATCTGGTATCTGCCCACCACAAACTGACGATGATTTGATTGAAAACTATGGACGGTGAGGCCGTTCCTCCAGAACGTCAACTGCACCCTGATTGGAAATTCCATTTTGCCTTGGTACGCGCCTACAACTCTCGGCACATGTTCTCAGTTTTTCAGAATATATATGGAAATTAATTGGTTATCAATTGGTTCTGCGCAATTATCGCTGGGCAAAAGCCCTCAAAGAACAACAACTGATTTTGAAGCCACACTGGCGCGCGACTCGGAGGCGGCGACAGAACTATTGAAATCGCATATGCGCAAAAGCCTTTCTTTCTCCATTGTATTTTCGACTATGCTACCTATGTTGTGATCCAAAGACATTGGAGAATAAAATGCCCTATACCCCACCCAAAGTTTGGACATGGGACGCGCAGAATGGCGGCAAATTTGGCAATATCAACCGACCAATTGCCGGGCCAACCTTCGAAAAAGAACTGCCCCTTGGCCAACATCCATTGCAGTTATATTCTCAGGGCACGCCCAATGGCGTGAAAATCACAGCCATGCTCGAAGAGCTGCTTGCGCTTGGGCATGAAGGTGCGGAATATGATGCCTGGCTGATCCCCATCAGTGAAGGGGCGCAATTCAGCAGCGGTTTTATCGACCTCAACCCCAATTCCAAGATTCCCGCCATGCTGGATCAGGAAACTGGGCTTCGTATCTTCGAAAGCGGTTCAATTTTGATTTATCTGGCCGAAAAGTTTGGTGAATTTCTTCCTAAAGATATCGTACAGCGTTCCGAGACATTGAACTGGCTGTTTTGGCTCCATGGGTCTGCCCCTTATTTGGGCGGTGGCTTTGGTCATTTTTATGCGTATGCACCAGATAAATTTGAATATCCCATCAATCGCTTCTCAATGGAGGTGAAGCGCCAACTCGATGTGCTCGACCGCAGCCTGGCAGAACGACAGTTTTTGGCTGGAGGTCGCTATTCCATCGCCGATATTGCGGCAGCGCCATGGTATGGCGCCTTAGTCAAAGGCCTACTTTATAATGCAGCAGAATTCCTTGACGTGACCAGCTATGAAAACGTGACGCGTTGGGCCAATGAGATCTTTGCCCGCCCTGCCTTTCAACGCGGGCGCATGGTCAACCGCACCCATGGACCAGCCGCTGAACGTCTCGCGGAGCGTCACAGCGCAAGCGATTTTGAGGTCCTGCACAAGGCATAAACGCCACGACCCCACCAATCTTCAATCTTGGCACAACGGTACTTTTTCAAACTTGCCAATGTGAGCGCCTTGCCGGCATGATAAGCACAGCTGCAGAGGAGGGATCTCATGTTCAAAACAGCTTTGGTAACAGGCGGAAATGGTAATCTTGGCCGTTTGGTAGCACGGCATCTGGAAGCCATCGGCACGCAGGTTGTAAGTTTCGACCTGCCCGGCAGTGAAGGCCCTCATTGTGAGCCACGGCATGCGGTCGTCTTAGGCGATATGCGAGACCAGAGCCTTTTGGAGGACACGCTCATTACATACAACCCCGATGTGGTGATCCACCTGGCATCCATGCTTTCGGGTAGCTCTGAAGCCGATCCTGAGTTGGCTTGGGAAGTGAATGCCTCCAGTTCCATTCGCTTGATGCACCTATGTTTAAATCGAAATATTGGACCTTTTTTCTTCGCCAGCACCGGGGCAACATATGGCCCTGACCTTGCCAGTCCAGTTGCATTGAATACGCCCCAATGGCCCGAAAACATTTATGGTGCAACCAAAGTCGCGGTTGAGCGCATGGGAGCTTACCTCAAATTGAAGAAGGGATTTGATTTTCGCTGCCTGAGATTTCCAATGGTTCTCTCCCCCTCAGCACCAGCCGGTGCTATGACCGCCTATCCAAGCCATGCCATCGCCGCTGCAGCCAGAGGCGATGACTTCGTTATGCCAGTTGCCCCAGATACCGGCATGTCGACGCTTTACCTCAATGATGTGACCCGCAGCATAGTTGAGATTTGCTCCGCTAAGCGGGCTGCATTAACCCAGCATGCGTATAATCTGCACAGCTATATGTTCACGGCCCAAGACCTGGTCGATGCAATCCAAAGCCGTTTTCCAGATTTTACCTGCACCTTCACCCCAGGTAGCCCGACCGATGACCTGGTCCTGCGCTGGCCAGATGTCTATGATGACAGCGCTGCGCGCACAGATTGGGGCTGGGTACCGCACTATGACTTTGACGCCACCATTGAGGCACTGGTGCAATTTGCGAAAACCCAAGGGTAAAGGCGCTAACATGAACTCCTATGACACCCTGCTAATCTCCAACCCAGCGAAATATGTCGTGCAAATCACTTTGAATCGTCCTGATTTTGCCAATGCATTTAACACGCAAATGGCTTTAGATCTGATCGATATTTTTGAATCTCTGTCAATGGCCCCTAGCGAAACCCGTGCAATCATCCTAACCGGATCTGGCACCCGCGCCTTTTGCGCCGGCGGGGATTTGAAAGAGCGCCATGGGATGAGCAACGCCGCGTGGTCCAAGCAACATTTGGTCTACGAACGCATGGCCCGCGCGGTCATTACCTGCCCGATTCCCGTGATCGGTGCCATAAATGGCGCAGCTTACGGGGGCGGATGCGAGTTGGCCGCAGCTGTCGATTTTGCCTATGTGGCCCATGGCGCGCGTTTTGCGCAGACCGAAGTTAAAATTGGAATCATTCCCGGCGCAGGTGGCACGCAAACCCTCGCGCGCGCGATAGGGGAGCGCCGGGCCAAGGAAATGATTCTTACCGGTGAGGTTTTAACTGCCGAGCAGGCTTTGGACTGGGGGCTCGCCAATGCCATCTATCCGATTGAAGAGCTGCTCCCCACAGCACTCAAAACTGCCAAAACCATAGCGGCCAACGCACCAATTGCAGTGAGACAAGCCAAACTGGCGATTGGACGCGGCAACGGCTTGGGGCTGGCAGATGGGTTGGCTTTGGAAATCGAGGCCTATAATCGCACCATTCCCACCGAAGACCGCTGCGAAGGGGTGGCAGCGTTCAATGAAAAACGCTCGCCCGTGTTTCGAGACAAGTAATCCGAAGTGGAGCGCAGCTCATTTATCGGAGACCGGCCGCCTCCGCGCAGCCAAGATGCGCATCAAGGCTGCATCACGTTCTTGCTCCAATTGCGTAATAGATTTTCCCTGGGCCTCTGCCTCAACTCCTGCGATTAAAGCAGCCCGCAGCTCTGGAGTCAGTTGCGGGGTGCCAAGCGTGCTCCAACGCCCCTCCTGGCTGTCACCGAGATGCTCAAGATAATGGGCCAAGCCGCCAGAGCCACCCCCCAGATGGTAGGTCATATGTGCGCCCATAACCGCCCAACGCAATCCCGGCCCGTTAACCAACGCAAGATCCACCGCCTCCACGTCCGCGATACCTTCCGCGACGATATGCACCGCTTCACGCCAGAGGGCAGAGGCCAGCCGATTGGCCAAATGCCCCACTGCCTCACGCTTCATCCGCACGGGCACCCGGCCAATGCGGCGATAAAGCTCTTCAGCGCGGGCCAAAGTCGCGTCCGCAGAGCAAAACAGCTCAACCAAGGGCACGAGATGCGGCGGGTTAAAAGGGTGGGCATTCAGCAGGCGTTCCGGCATTTCCATCTGCGCGCTCAGACGCGACCAGGGCAGACCAGACGCGCTGGAGGCAATCAATGCATCAGCCTCAGCGTGCAGCTCAAAGCTACGATAAAGATCGTGCTTCACATCCAGGCGCTCGGGGGCATTCTCTTGCACGAATATCGCGCGTGACAACACCTCTGTAAGCTCAGAATGGACCGTTAATCGTCCCGGCCTATCAGCGCCAGCACCTAGTTGCCGCAGTTGCGCTATGGGCGCTTTGACCCGTTCTTCAAGCGCATCCCGCGCATCAGAATCAGGATCCCAAGCTTGCACATCGAACCCATGATGCAAAAATAATGCGGCCCAACTGACGCCAATCAACCCGGTTCCAAGAATCGTGATTGGACGCGCTGTATCCAGCATCCGAGATGCTCTACCGCGGCGCCATACGGATTGCGCCATCCAAGCGGATGACCTCGCCGTTCAACATTTGATTGTCGATGATATGTCCAACCAGATTGGCATATTCCACCCCCTGACCCAAGCGCCGCGGAAAGGGCACCTGCGCACCCAGTGTATCTTGAACCTCTTGCGGCATACCGTCCATCATGGGTGTGGCGAAAATACCCGGCGCAATGGCGCATACACGAATTCCTTTATCGGCCAAATCCCGCGCCATCGGTAGGGTCAGACCCACGATTCCACCCTTGGATGCGGAATAGGCAACCTGACCAATTTGTCCATCATAGGCTGCCACCGAAGCTGTGTTGACAATCACGCCTCGCGCACCATCAGGCCCGCATGGATCTGCGGCCGCCATTAAACATGCGGCTTGAGCTGCGCAGTTGAAACTGCCGATCAGATTAACTTGGATAGTTTTGGCAAATATTGCGGGATCATGGGCCACGCCGCGGGATACGGTTTTAATTGCCGGGGCAATACCCGCACAATTGATCATGATGCGCGGCGTACCAAGAGCTACGACCACAGCCTCAAACCCTGCAGCAACGCTAACAGGATCGGCCACGTCCACATGTTGAAACTGCCCACAAACTTCCTGTGCAACGGCCTCACCGGCCTGAGTATTAAGATCAAAAACCACAACCCGTGCGCCCATTTTCGAGAGCTTCCGCGCGGTGGCCGCGCCTAAACCAGAGGCACCACCGGACACAACGGCGACAGCAGAATTTTCAAATATCATAAGAATTCCCCAAATATGACCGTAGGATTACGGCGATCATGGCGCCATGGTATTGCAACCACCGGTAAGGTCAAACCGCATAATGCGTTTTGACAGGGCCGGGCGGCACCTGGAGCTCGACGATCCAAATCCTATGCGCATGGCCGACCATAAGGAAAGCCCCTTGAGCAATACAATCATCCCCCGCTATCAAAGAGAAAATGGCTACCTCACACAGACTACGCGAGAAACTTACATCAAATGGGTTGTCGAAACCAGGCGTTTGCCCCATGGGCGCGGCACATGGAAACGATTACCTCGCTGCAGGCCTCACATGATCCGCAAGTGCCGATCCAGTTTTGGCAGCTTTTCTCTGTTTTTGGGCCAGAGCCGATTGTCGGAATTGTTGCTGAATTTTACTAACACGTATTTGACGACGACGAAGTTGGTGCAAACGACTACAAAAAATGCGTGATCGTATAGTTTTCTGTCGCATTCTAATTCAATTAGATTGAACGATGAAAAGGCGGCCGTTTCGGATCGCCTTTTTGCTTTTGGGAGATGAATATTTCAGCATGGATCCCTCGGAGCTCTAGAAACCTGAAACAAAGCAGCCTATGACTAACGGCGGGCACTCAATCTGGGTTTAGCCCATGAATATATAGTTGAGGCAGATCCCATGAGTAGCTATTCCCCCGCCGAAATCGAAGCCAAATGGCAAGAGGCTTGGGCTAAAGGCCAGACCTTCAAGGCCGTGGCGACTGCCGATCGTCCAAAATACTATGTCCTGGAAATGTTTCCCTATCCGTCAGGCCGCATTCACATGGGCCATGTCCGCAATTACACAATGGGGGATGTAATTGCGCGCTATAAGCTGTCCACTGGACACAACGTGCTGCATCCAATGGGCTGGGACGCTTTTGGCATGCCAGCTGAAAACGCCGCTATGGCTATAGGTGGGCATCCAAAAGAATGGACCTACGACAACATCGCCACTATGCGTAAGCAGATGAAGCCCTTGGGCCTATCCATCGATTGGTCGCGCGAATTTGCCACCTGTGATCCAGAATATTACGGACACCAACAGGCGTTATTTCTCGATATGCTGGCCAATGGATTGGTATATCGCAAGAATGCGATGGTCAATTGGGATCCAGTCGATATGACGGTGCTGGCCAATGAACAGGTGATTGACGGTAAAGGCTGGCGTTCTAATGCCGAAGTTGAACGCCGCGAGCTGACACAATGGTTCTTCAACATCTCATCCATGTCGGGCGAATTGCTCAGCGCCTTGGACGGGCTAGAAAATTGGCCCGCCAAAGTCCGCTTGATGCAGGAAAATTGGATCGGCCAATCGCGCGGGTTGGAAATGACCTTCCCGCTAAGCACGCCTCAAGATGGTCATGACGGCATCACCATTTACACCACCCGCCCCGATACATTAGTGGGCGCCTCATTCATTGGCCTGGCCGCCAACCACCCACTGACCCAAAGCCTGGCGGCTCAAAATCCTGCCCTAGCGGAGTTCTGTGCTGAATGTAAGAAAATGGACACCACAGAAGCGGCCATGGAAAAGGCTGAAAAGAAGGGCTTTGATACCGGCATAACAGTGCAAAACCCGCTTGGTGGTGCACCATTGTCAGTTTGGATCGCTAATTTCGTGATGATGGAGTATGGCACCGGCGCGATATTCGCCTGTCCCGCCCATGACCAGCGTGACCTCGATTTTGCACGGAAATATGATCTGCCGGTGGTTGATACCTTTTTTGCGCTCAACGATGCCACACCCGTGACAGATTTGGCTTTTGTACCGGCCAAAACTGAAACGGTTCGCTGGGTCAACCAACCTGCCGGCCTGCAAGAGGCCACGGGGCAAGAGGCGATTGATGCCACGATCGATTGGGCAGAGGCGCAGAGGCTTGGCATCGGAAAAACGCAATATCGTTTGCGCGATTGGGGCTTGAGCAGACAGCGTTATTGGGGCTGTCCGATTCCAGTGGTGCATTGTGACAGCTGCGGCGTGGTGCCGGAGAAGAAAGACAACCTGCCGATCCGCTTGCCCGATGATGTGACATTTGACATTCCTGGGAACCCATTGGATCGCCATCCAACCTGGCGCAACTGCGTCTGCCCAGCTTGCGGCCAGGACGCCCGCCGCGAGACAGACACAATGGATACTTTCGTGGATTCTTCGTGGTATTACGCGCGCTTCACAGCCCCCAATTCCACCACACCGACGGATATGGCGGAGGCCAGCTATTGGATGAACGTCGATCAATATATCGGCGGCGTAGAACATGCGATTTTGCACCTGCTCTATTCGCGCTTCTTTGCGCGCGCCATGCAGATTTGTGGCCATTTGCCCTCTTCCGCGATTGAACCTTTCGACGCGCTCTTTACCCAGGGCATGGTCACCCATGCGATCTATAAATCAGTAGGCAACGATGGCCGCCCTGTCTATCACTACCCCGAAGAAGTGACGCTACGAGATGGGAAGGCCTTCCTGCTTGAGGGAGGCGGTGAGGTCACCATTGTGCCTTCCGCAAAGATGTCAAAATCAAAGAATAACGTCGTTGATCCTATCAGCATCATCAGCAGCTATGGAGCCGATACGGCGCGATGGTTTGTTTTGTCTGACAGCCCACCCGAGCGCGACGTGGAATGGACCGCCGCTGGTGCAGAAGCGGCGTTTAAGCATTTGAACCGTGTCTGGCAGCTCTGCGATAAAATCGCCGGTATGGATAAAAATCAATCTAGCGATGGGGACAAAGATCTCCTGCGAGCGCTGCACAAAACCATTGAGGACGTCACTTCAGGGGTGGAAAGTTTTGGTTTTAATGCAGCGATTGCAAAGCTCTATGGCTTTACCGCAACATTGACCAAGTCCAAGGCAGGATACACCGCTCAGCACGAGGCAATCATGACCTTGGCACAATTGATGGCACCCATGACGCCGCATTTGGCCGAGGCGATTTGGGCGCATCAAGGTGGGCAAGGGCTTATTGCTAATGCGCCCTGGCCAAAAACAGATCCCTCGCTTTTGGTCGAAGACGAGGTAACACTGCCCATCCAAATCAATGGCAAACGCCGTGATGAAGTCACCGTAGCCAAAGATATGAGCAAAGACGAGCTGGAAGCTTTGGTGTTGCAGAATAAAGCTGTAGTGAAAGCATTGGATGGTGCTACACCTAGGAAGCTCATCATTGTACCCGGACGTATCGTAAATGTGGTTATCTAGCCGTCGAGGATTTTTAAGTGCTGCCCTTGTCCTGGTAGGCTGTGGGCTTACGCCGGTTATGGAGCCCAGCTCGCAACAGCTTTATAAGCAGGTATTGGTCCAAGCGCCGGTCAATCGGGCAGAATATGAGCTGGTGCGAAACTTAGAAGCACAGCTTGGAACCGCCGAGAGCGCCCGTTTTTCGTTGCGTTATGAATTGAAAGTCTCAGAGAATAATATCGTTGTCTCCACAGCGCAAGAGATCAGCCGCTATAGCCTCATAGGTGAGCTTGAATATTCCTTGCTAGACAGCAATGGTGACACCCTGAGCCACCAAACAGCAAAATCATTCACCGGTTATTCCGCTACAGGCACCACTGTTGCCACCCAGCGGGCTCAGAGAGACGCCTATGACCGCTTAATGGTCATTCTGGCAGAACAAGTTTCCTCAGCGCTTCTAGCGCTGGACCTTCCATGAAGCTCTCCGCCCGCGACGCATTGGCAGCTTTTGCGAAGCCTGATCCAAAAAAGACTGGGGTTTTGATCTATGGCGCCAACGCAATGCGCGTAGCGCTAAAACGGCAACAATTGATAAAGGGGTTGATTGGAACGCAAGGCGAAGAGGAAATGCGCCTCACCCGTTTGCAAGGCAGCGAGTTGCGCCGCGACGGAGCCGCGCTGAATGATGCCATCAAAGCCGTGGGGTTTTTTCCCGGTCCAAGGGTAGTCCTCGTGGAAGATGCAAACGACAATTGCGTCAATGCAAT
>Ga0213869_10001137_pt1 | contig 20534 bp, 58 predicted proteins | sample PICome_10_FD_160083 | JGI IMG/M metagenome (GOLD analysis project Ga0213869, IMG submission 160083) | Coastal seawater microbial communities near Pivers Island, North Carolina, United States - PICO132 | ecosystem: Environmental > Aquatic > Marine > Coastal | place: USA: North Carolina...
TTCCATAATTATTTGTTCGGATACAGCTTTTAGCTGGCCAACTTTACCAGCTAATTCAGCTCTTGTTGGTGTGCTCATAATGCGTCTTTGCTTAATATTAAAGGACTTTCATCTTTATTAGATTGTATTTCAAAATGTGTTTCCTTCTCTGTTATAATAATTTTTTTATTTTTAAATCTTTTAGGATATTTTTTTAATAAGTATTCTTGCCAATTATTCATCATATACTGTTAAACATAATTCTACAAAAGGTAAATATATTACATGCTCGTTATACTTGTCATTAATATAACTTCTTGCTCCGATAACTATACCGGGATATAACCCTAAACTAAGCTCCCACGGTTTCATCCAAATAATATTTAAGCATTTTCATGTGATGTTCTATTCTTTCTAAATAATGACTCTTCAATGTAAAATCCATGTCGTCCTGCGATTTCGTCAATTGTTCTTGAGTTAATTCGCTTGCTGTGTTTTGCATATTTTTTAATATCTTTTTCTAGTTTACGTCTTTTATAATGTAAAGATGCTAATTTTTTCTGCTTTCTTTTATTAATTGAATCGTCCTGTCTACTTCCTTCTGATTTTGCGGTTTGTAAAGCGTCTTTCCAATATTGTTTTTTGTCAGCCATAGTTTAAATAATTTCCAGCGCAAGGGGAAAGATTCATTAGCCCTCCCCTTACATTCTATTATGTAGTCTTTTCCAGTAAAGTCAGGCGTATATTTAATACCCAATACCTTTTTGCTCCCTCGGTTAGTGTAATCACCTTTTCCGTTTGCTTGTTTTTCGTAAGACTCGTTTGAAAAATCAAAACTTTCGATAAGCTGGAAAACTTCACCTTCATAATATTCAAATAATTTTTCTTTTTTTAAAGCTATATAAGTATATCGTTCAAGACCTGATGCAAAATTAATACCATCGTATGTTATTTTTTTTGCTGTTACAGGACCACGCTTTTTACTTTTCTTTCGTCTCATGTATGATTAGTTGTCCATGTTTTATTTATGTTGTAACCTAATTGATCAGGTGGCCCAGGATCTGGATATGCAGAAACAAGTTCTGAATCAACTTCTAAGTCTTTAATATAACATTCTTCAATTTCTTCACGTAGTGACATACGCGCTTTTTCAATATAATTGACTGCATCCATAAGCTCTTCTTGCAAATGGTTAAGCCACGTATCTAAGGGTTGATTGTCGTCAAAAAGAGTTACGCCGTATTTCTTAAAACCTACGTCAGATCGCTTTTGAATCTTGCTTACTACTTGTTGTATAATTTTATCACGCATCTTTTACAAATGTTCCGTTAATCATTCTACCAGTTCTATTAGATATTTCATCATAAGCAGACTTAATGCAAATTTCAATATCGGTACCGACAAGGTGGGCAAGATTAGTAAGAACAACAACGCTATCACCAATAGCATCAATAATACCTGCCTTATCATTTTTAAGTATAGCCTGGGATAGTTCCCCTGATTCTTCATATAATTTAATTAATTGTGTTTTTGCATCGCCTTTATCATATAATCCCCGCTGATTAGCCCAGTCTCTTATATCTTCAAATATATTATCAGAAGCTACTGACGATTGTTTTTGAAACTCGCCCGCTCCAGCCATAGCTTTATTATAAATATAACAGGAGTTAGGACCAAATTGACTATTATGTATGTTAGATATAACCCAATCAATCTTATCGGTTGAATCAAGTTTAAACGTACCATATTGTGTTTTGATTTCTAAATCGGCTAAAAACTTTGCATCTAATTCTTTAGCAGATATTTTAAATGTAGTTGTTGCCGCAGATGAACTATGCTTACTCATATTCTTTTTAAATAAATCTTTATAAGGTTTTCTGTCTACTCTATAACCTAAGTCTTGTTGTAATTGCTGTTCAACTCTTGACGCTTCAGCTACGTTATCAGTTTCAAAAAGTATTTCATATTCGCCAAGCTTATAGCCTTGAGCCTCTATAATACGCCTTTGAACGCTTGTAGTGCAGCCAACTTTAACGCCGGGTATGTGGTAAATTTTATATTTACCTTTACTTAGTTTTGTTTGCATCCTGTATTGATTTAATTATATTTAAACTTTTTTCACTTAAGAACTGGCCCATGTAGTTATTTTTTTGAAACCAATATTTATAGTCCGACATTGAGCTCTGCTTTTATTGGTTCATGGGGTTTATAATTTACTAAGTGTATCATTTTGTGTGTTGGTATTCTTATAAAGTTTCCCGCCCCTTCTTCAATAGATAATCCGAAGTCAATTCCCACACTAGGCAGATCCCTAAAATCACGGGATAATTGCTGTTTAGCTTGCTCGATATGATTGTTATAAAGGTGACAATCACCAAGTGAAGCAGTAAGGCACCCAGGTCTATAATTCGATCCTTTTGCCAGCATAAGTAATAATAAGCCATACATGGCAAAATCATAAGGCAAACCAAGAAACACGTCAGCAGAGCGCTGGGTCCATAATAAATCAAGTTTTCCATTGTTTATATATATTTGAATGCTATAATGACAAGGAGGAAGTGCCATATCATCCATATCATTGGGATTCCATAAGCTTGCCATAATGCGCCTCGATGTTGGTTCTTGTTTAATTTGCTTGAGAATTTTTTCAAGCTGGTCAACACCATTAAAGTCCCTGAGCTGCTTCCCATAAACAGGGCCAAGCGTGCCGTCTGTTCTGCCTGATCGCTTATAATCAGGATCCCAGTAAGTAACGCCGTGATCGCGCAGGTAAGCAATGTCAGTGCGTCCTTGTAATATCCATAGTAATTCTGTAACTGCATGGTTGAAATATATTTTTTTTGTTGTTAGTAGGGGGAACCCTGCTGCCATGTCATGTCTAAGCATTCTTCCAAAGACAGATCGCGTCCCAGTGCCTGTTCTATCATCTTTTTGTACTCCGCCGTGGAGTATTCCTGATAATAATCCTCTATATTCATCCTGTACGTTTATCATAATAATATTTACACATTTCGTAATAACTAGGCCATATTGTATCTTTATCATATATATGAGGTGATAGATTAATTTTTTCACCTTTTTTATATGGGCCTATATTTATACCTATTTTCCATTTACCAATTATGCCTTGCATTCCAATTGGTGATATTCTTATGTTATTTCTAACACAATAAAGATAAGCTTCATTTTCTTTTTGTGTCGGAATGTATTGCGGCATCCAGTTTTGTTTCTTTTTTGCCATTATTCCCAAGGCATTGATTCATTGCTAAAAGTAGTTAAAGGCATGTAGTCACCTGAAGCATGATTCCATTTAAAATGTGCCTCTGCTTGATTTTCCCCTAAGTTTTGAAATTTTACTTTAAGTACTTTAACTTTCACAGAATTATTAGTATAATCTCTATGTACTAATAACCCATGATAAGATGCATCATACCATTCGCCCCCACCTTTAATATTATACATAGTGGGTTCATCCATGGTGCCGTCATCTCTTTTGTACATTTTAGTTGGGTGCGCAACAACAACCACTAAGACATCATACTTTTTAGCGAAAGCTTCTATCCTAGCCAAATATTCCATTGTTGCATCTGGTATAGACATATCAGCTGCACCTTTCATTTTAACTTTATTATAAGGGTCAATTACTAAACATTTAATACCTTTTCTTTTGACCAACTCAGCACCTTTTTTAAGTACTGTGTCTAAATCATAGCGTTCAGCTTCTATGAAATAAAAATTATCATTTACAATTTCAAAGCAAGCATTCCACTTTTCAGTGCCTAAATCATTTTCTTTAGGCATCCAGCCACCAATTTTTCTAATTAGTTTGTGAGCGTGTAAAAATGTTGGTTTGTTTTCTGGGGATGCAAATGCTGTTTTCCACCCATATTTTAATTGGTACCCCACAGCCATTCGATCAACAAAATCAGACTTGCCAGAGCTAGGCACTCCTGTAACGGTGATGAATTGCCCTGTATAAGTACTGAATATGCTATCAAAGTTATCAAGACCGATTTGATACCCAGGTTTAAAACCTTCATAAATAAATTCTTCAAGTTCTTCATTTATATCTCCTACTGTTACAACGTTCTCTAATGGAACGGGTTGTGCATTATGTATAGCATCGCGAAGAGCGTTCCTACCGTTAGCAATAATAAAGTCATTAGCATCCTTATGGTCTCCGAAACTTGCCAACCAGCATACTTCCGCCCCAAAACGACGTATAAGTTCTTGTTGTAAGTTTTGACCAGCCTCATCAGAATCTGTAGCGAGTATGATCTTTGACTTATCATCAAAGTACTCAATGCAGTTATCAAGATAATCAAGGTTAAGCCTGTTAAGTGTAGCACCGTTTGGTACGGATATGACGTTATGTATGCCAGCTTCATAAAGACTAAGAGCGTCCATTTCACCTTCCACAATAACACACCATTCATGCCCAACAATATTATCAAGATTATAGAATACTTTTTCTGCATCTTTAACAAGTTTAAAATTTTTCCTACCATCTCTATATTTTATATTTATTAATTCATTATTTATAAAATAATTAAATTGAATAGTATTTTCATTCTTACCTGTTTGAGGCATCCATTCTACTCCTTCAGATACTTTTAAACGATTAAGGGTAGATTGTGATATACCTCTACCCTCAAACCATTTAATAGCTTTGTCAGACAACTCAGTGATGTTTTTCCACTCGGGTCTAACATAGACTTTATCGCTGCCACCTTTACGTTTAAAGGTATGCAGTTGAAATACTTCATCGCAATTCATACAAGTGCCGAGACCACGTTCCCAATCATACATAGCGCATTTTGCTTTACGATTTTCAGGTTTCCTATTGTGTGAGCATTTGGGACATATACCTTCCTTCTTGCCAACCTCAAGGTCATATTGATTGAACTGGTCAATCGTAAATCCATTGATCTCTGTTGTATTCATTTAATCTTCAATTAAAGTTACTTCACCATCTTCGTCGTATTCGACGTACAAATAATCTTCTTCGTGCATTAGAAAGGCAGATCAGGTTCAGCAGGAGCAGGTGCTTGAGCTTGCATAGATGCTTGTTGAGGTGTACCCTCCCTGGCAGCTGTTGCAACATTTTCACCATTAGTCCAAACTACTTTAACATTACCAAGATACTGCTTTTGCATTTTAGCATCTCTTTCGTCTTTAGTTTGTTCTGTCATAATATAACCAGAGTCACCATATTGACCAGGTTCATCATTTAAAACAATACTTACAGGATAATACTTACCTTTTTTACCTTCGTAAATTTTTGACTTATCAATTTTAGTTAAGTCAATGTTTGCTGAAATAATACTTGCCATTAGTATGTAGCTAATTGATTAAACATTCTTCTTAACTGGTCTTTGTTAGCGCCAGTAGCTCTACGCAAATTGTCCACAGCTTTGACATGATTCTGTTTGCTGTAAAAATTGTTTACACTAGTTGTTACACCTGTAACATTACAAGTTTGTTTTCTTGTTCTTGCCATAATAAATAAAATTAAAGTCTTTTGGAGATATAATATTGGCTGAAATCTCCTTCGCCATTTACAAAAAATTCGTTATAAGCCTGTACGGCTCGAGCAACTTTATTTGAACCTGAGTGCATAAATTTATCACTACAATCAAATAAACCAAGTTGCTTAGTGTTTTTATCAATTACAATAAAAACAAGTTCATAGCCAAACATTTTTGAATATATATACGCTTGGCTGTCGTAATTATATTTATAAGCGCTACTTTGAAATGCATTTATATTTCCAGTAGTTTTTAAATCAATTACTAATTGATGGGAATGGTTTATAATATCTGCTTTGCCTTTCCACATCATGTCCTCAAGCTCTACTAAGCCAGGTACCTCGTACTCAACTTCACCTTCTTGAATTAGATCTTTAAACAGCTCATTATCTAAAACTGTTTCTCGCATTAATTCAATATTGTCTGCTTCATGTTCTAATAAACAAATATCGCCTCCTGAAAGTTCTTTGTACAATTTAGTATTACGTGTACTTGATTTGATTATTTTGTACTTATCAAGCTTATGAGGCTCGAGAATGCATGTGTGAAAATAACCACCTATTACCAACGCGGCAGATGGTGGTGTTTGCTTCTTAAAATCAAGAGGATTATTTAATAATGCTGATATATCAGAATTACTTAGGTATTGTTTTCCAAACTCACCGTAATAATTCTCATCATCACGCAACTTATTTAATATCTCTTGTTTACTCATCCTGTAATTGCTTTAAAGCTGTAGGGTCTATATCATATTTGTCCTGTAGCGTTTTTAACATACCGCCGTTTGATAGAAACTTCTTTGCTTTATCAATATTAGCTGAACTGATTTTAGGCTTTCTGGTGGCTCCGTGTGTATTTGTAGCATCAGCGTCTGCAGTGTCATCAATTAGCAATAAATTGCCAAGTGCATATTTTTTAGCGTAACTCGAAGCACTACCAAACTGTTGTGGTGTAGCCATACCCTTTTGATGTAAATCAACACCAACAATAGCAGTTGAATGTATAGCATTATTTTCGTCTATATCAAACATACTTGCTTTTGTTTCAATAATAGGCAACTGATCTGTATGGATGTACTTTTCATCGATGGTAAAATACACTCGGTATTTTTCATTCATAGGTTTCAATGCTTCCAGTATATCTTCAGCTGATCTGAAATTATACTTACCGAAAGAATTAAACCTAGACTTTTTAGCTTTGAACTCAATTTGAATTTTACTTAATTTTTCTGCTGTTGTCATATTTTATTTAATTTGTGCCATTGTTTATTCTTCATTCTAAGTGTTCTAGTACCATACTTACCTTTACTATAATAAGTATTGTGATAATCTGCTTCAATTTTTTGATTTAGATTAATGTCCGAAGGACTATTATCAATGTTGTAATAGCTTAACTCTTCAGATAAGTTAGATGCGTCACCCCTATCAATTATGTCGTCTTCGATGTCGTATAATTTATTAATGTTATTGTTCATAGGTATAATATATATTACATAAATATAGTATTAAGTATACTATTCTTGCATAAAATTTTCAATTATTTCTTTAACTTCTTGGTTCTGTAACTTTTTCAAAGCTTCTGCTTTTTTCTTTTTAACCCATATTTCAGATTTGTTAGCCCATTCAGCAATTTTAGCTACGCTAAGTTTTTTATCAAAAGGCTCGTCAATGCCATAAGATTTGCATATAATGCCTTTTTCCATGGGGGTTAGATACTTATTCATTACTTTATTTAAAAAGTCATTTAATAAATCATTGTCATAATTAGGTATTTCATTAGCAATATCTAAATAATGATTATTAAAGAAGGAAGAAAATGTGCGAGTTAAAAATATATCAGTTTGATAATTCATATCGTATTTTCCTCCGTGAGCGTCTCCGTGTGGTTTTTCTGTGTAATATGCCTCCGGGATTCTAATAGTGTCTCTGTCGCGAGCTATGGCTCGTTTAATAGCGTTTTTTATATTCAATTTTAAATAATTTGTTATTACAGCTGGTTTTTCTTCATCACTTGCTTTATCTATTATATCCCAGTTAAGCTTTGTCCAAGCTTTATAAAAAGCGCAATAGCCTTCTTGCAATAAATCTGTAAGATCTAAAACTCCTATTCTAGGGTAAGATCTTTCAAAAATATTAGCTAGCGATTTGGGCCATTCAATATATGGTGCTCGCATAGGATCTATTCTGTGATATAACTTTAGAATATTTAAATGATGTTTATATGTGGGATGGCTGTACCATTTCATGTATCTAATAGTTTTAATCTTCTACTATATTTTCTTATAAGCTCCGCTTTTCGTTTAAGCGATTTGACTGGAATCCTGTTTTTTACGCTAGATTCTAATACTTCTTGTATTATTTCGTTTCGCAATTGCATTATTCTTTCCCAAAGAAAATCTTTATGATCTTTTTTTCTTGTGCAAAGAATTGTTTTGCTTCCTATTTTTATTTTCATTGCGTAATTCTTTTATCGTTTTAGCAACGCCGAAAGCGTTGGTGTATAGCAAATGTTTGTATTGTTGTATTGCGCTCATAACCAGTTAATTATAATGTTAATTGATATTAATATATTTGTTATAACAGCTTGCGCTATTAATAATGTTCTTACAAAAGCAACAGTGTCTGCGTTTTCTGCTGCTTTTTCTCCAAGAGCCTTAGCCCATATTCTCCATATTTTTTTTAGCATATTTCTTCAAAATCGATTATAGCTTCATCTGAATAGTATTTAAGAATACGATTAATATCAGCGTCTTGCACGTGATCGTCTACTTTAGTATTGATTATATACTCGTCACGGCCATATCTTGGACAATTTACAATAAGTTTTCCTAATTTGCTCATTTTAATCCGTCTGACCAGTGAGGTTGATCTTCAATATAAGTAAGACCATTTTTGTTAAAATGTAAATGTTTTCTTTTATCAAAGCTTGGTGGTATATTACCAATTTGGTAAGGCTTAAATTTTCTAACTTTACCTTGAGAGTCTGTTAATTTAATTACTTTATTCATATAATTTATTTAATAATTTGTTTGCTACTTCTTCACTAATTAAATTGTCATTGTATAGTTGCCATATAAGTTTACTCATAGTTGCGTACTGTTTTAGCTCGAGGAAAACGATATGCGCCAGATGGTGTACGCTCGAAATACTCGAAGGTTAGTTGTTTGCCAATATAAGACGCTCTGTTGTGCCATATACCTTGACGATCAAGTATTGTTAGTGATGGCCAAGGTACTTCGACTATTCGATTGTCTGAATCAACACCGATGAATTTGCCAAGACCGTTTTTGAATTTGCCACGGCCTTCAATATAGTCAGTGATTGTGATCTCGGTATCCGACCAGTCTTTAACTTTTTGTAGTGTGTAACTTCGTTTTTGTTCATAAGGTTTGTTTTGTCTAAGCATTGAGCCTTCGTAGCCGTTTGCTTTGTTTTGTTTGTGATATTTGTTTAGTTCATTTTCAGAAAAAATAACTTTAGTGTCAACTTCACGAGTAAATTTAAGTTTGTAGAAATAAACAAAATTGGTAATAGCTTGTGTACGATCAATAAAACTTAAGTTAGCAAATGAATTTGCAGGTTCAGGATCTACATAATTAGAAAACAAATCGTAACAATGAAATTGCAGATAACTTGCGGCTTCAAATTTATCTTGTTGCGTTGGTTTTTGTTTGCGAACAAGAGAAATTATTTTGTTGAAATTATTTTTAAACTTATGATTGTAAAGCTCGCCATCAAGAATAAGATAAGGGTTATCATCAAAAACTGGTTTAAGCTCAGTGAGTATATGTTTACAATTGTGGAATTGCTTACCGTTTCTGCTATAAGCTCCTTGTTTTGTAATAATGCAACGAACGCCGTCAAGTTTTGGTTGAATAAAATGTACTTCATTTTTCCAGTTGATTGTTTTAGATACTGGGTGTGCCAGCATTGGTTTAAAGTTTGTCATGTTCTTTTTTAAGTTTGTCATAAATTTCTTCTAATTCAATTAATAATTCATATTTTTCTTCTTCTAATAATTTTGATCTTTGTTCGTCCAGCTGTTGAAGTTGGCTGTATAGCAAATCTTTACGGGTTATATGCTTTATATTACCAAAGCCGTCTACTTGATGGTGGAAGAATTCTTGAGGAGACATTGGCCAAGATGGCTTAGGCGGCTCTTCCTCAAAAAGTTCTTCAAGCTTATTAGTAACTTTGTCAGCGATAAGCTGAGCAAGTTTTTCTAATTGTTCGTTAGTCATCTGTATCTTCGTTATCGTTAATCCATCTTTCAATTTCATACTCGGGTAAGTACTCTTCAATATCAACAATATATACTTTAGTTTGGGGTGGACACTTATCTAATTCTAAAATGCGTGACATAATGTCATCAAATGAAGGTTGATAATAGTAAACATCATTTTCCCAATCAAGTTGATTTTCGAATGAACAGTTTTTCATAACGTATACTTCATAGCCATCAGCTGTATTGTAAGTTGATACTTCAAGATCGTACATATTGTATTTGTATGTATCATCGATTTCAATGTTTAGTTTGTTTTGTAATTTTTCTAGTGCAGTCATATTTATTTATTTTTAGTTAATTCTTTTGCATAATAAGTTTCATAAGGTTCGGCGCTCGAGTGATCGCCTCTAGCTTCATCAATAAGTTTTGCTATTTTAAGCCATACACGTAGCTCATTTATATGATGCATACACTGACCGGCTATAAGACCATCAAATGCATCTTTGTGTCGTTTTCTAAATAGCTCACGTGCCATTAATCGGTGGTTTGCAATTTTACCAATTAGCTTTGATTCAATTTTTAAATCTATTTGTTTTTTAGTCATAATTTTAATTTATAAGTTAAGGGAACGGGTGAAACTGGAATGTTAGAGATGCCGTGAGGACTTATACTCTTTTCTCTGTTTATATCACCTTTCTACCTTTCGGCTTCCAGACTTTTCCCTATTTAGTGGACGTGGGAGGAGTCGAACCTCCGTTTGCTGATAGTGTACTTTCGAACTTTGTCAGCACTTACCCGTCACGCCCTTTGCAAGTGCACAGACTGGTGGATTTTTATCTGTACTTTAGTCCAGTAATACTTGCTTGTAGTGGCCGAAGGCGCAGCACATTACCTGTCTTTTTAACTAGTATATATTGCTCGTCAGCATTCCTTCGGTGTCGTTAATATTTTATTTGCGTCGCCAAGCTCTGTGAACATTTGCACTTGTGGCTTGGTCAACGATTTGTACTTCTAGTACTTGTTTGTTTGCAATGATTGGTACATAGCTATATAACTGTGTATCAGAGCATTGCACACAATTTTTATAACCCATTTCTATTCGAACAGGATGGACTTCATTACCGCATTTACAATATTTCATATTTATTTATTCTAAGCAATCACCACAAATGTCACAATATTCGTAATCATCTAAGGTCATTGGTTTGTTACATATTTCACAATTCATAATTGTTGGTTTAGTATATAATTTAATACTTGCATGGGTGTACCATTCATACTTTGCACAATACCATCTTGATCTTCAAATTGAATTTTGTAGAACTTTGGTCGGTGTATAGCAAACGGGGTATCGTATTTATTTCCTGCCATCTGCAACTTCTTTAATTCGTTCTTGATATGGTGTTGTGTCTTCTACTTTAGTAGGTTCATATTTGTTATCAATATAATCGATTAACTTAACGGTGAAGTATTCGATAATATCATTGCCGTCAAAGCCATCATCCATTAGTGGTTTGAATTTTTCAACAGCATATTCAACTTGCCATTCGTTGACAAGATCATTCATTCTGCTAAACTTTTTTTGAAAGTTAATGTAATTTTGTAGTTTGTCGCTTCTATTCATAATATTTAATTTTATCATTTATTTGTAGTTCAAGGAACATTTTATTAATTTCTTCACTTATATTATCACTTTGTGTATTAGTTTGTAACGTATTTTTCATAATAAATTTTTAATTATTTTTTCTCGTAATTCATTTGCAAATTCTAAATATTTATCACCTGATAAATTTTCAGTATACTCGTTGCCATCTGTTTGCCATGCAATTGTTTCTTGGAGCTGTTCACTAATAACTGGTGCAATTTGCTCGGCTAAATCTTGTATTGCTTCTTGTTTATTCATATTAATATTGTGTATTTATGCATTGTGCACATAATGGTATTTCTTGTACATATTTTTGTGCAAACAATTCTTCTAGTTCGTCAAGTGGTTCATTACAATATGAGCAGTTCATAATATTGGTTGTGCATTTATTTTTATATATGTATTTTGTTCATTCCATTCATCAGCAGTCATGTAGCCAACTACTTGGTACACGTAGTTGTCAAGATGTTGCATCATTATTTTACGTTCTTTAGTTTGTTCAGGCTTTTTACATTTTTTAATAAAGTGTACAACACGTGCACCATTTTTATTTTCGCCATAGAATATCCAGTTATTCATTTTATTTTCCATAATTAATTATACCTCTTACGTTTTTTTCATCAAAATCCCAGCGGTTTAATATACGCTCAACCATTTGATCTTCAGTAACGCCTTCGCTCTCCCATTTGTCTATTAATTCTACAATGTATTCTACTAGCATAATTTTTTAATATTTATTATAATAATAATTCATTAGTGCCATGTGTGAATCCCAAAGCTCGTCGGCTTCTTTTTGTTGTTCAGGATCGTGCTCGATTAGTCGGTATTTTTTTAAGTATTCAGTCATATTTATTTATTTTAATTACATTTATATTATCACATTCATTTTTATTTTGTAACGTATTTTTACTAATTTTTTAATAATTTATATAATTCTTCCATGCAAAGCATATGTCTTGATTGATTTGCAGCAAAATTATCGAGGTGCAATGCTTGTTGGTCTAGTGACAAACCACCTTGCATAATTCTTTTGCTTATAAGATCCATTTTAGTTTGTGCGTCGTGCGTTACATTTCTTAATTCTTTAATTCTTTTTAAATTCATTTTAATCCGTATTGTACTTTTAATTTATTTTTTGTAATATTTAATTGTTTACTTATTTCAGTTATACTTTTATTATCTATAAGATATAATCTCCAAACTTTATGCATTTGCTTCTTGTTCTTGTAATTTCATTTCATTAAAATCCAATGCATCATTGTGGTCATTGAGTAAATCATATATTGCGGAATATGCTGCCTGAGACCAATTATTTGCTTTGCCAAATATGTCGTGTTCTTCAAATATATCATAATCTAATTTGTCGCATATTTGTTTACTTTCATGTGTGTATATTACTTTATTATCGATCCATTGATGCTTTTGATCATAAAAATCATCTTCATTATCAATTGTACCATCGTGGTACATTAACCACATATCGTCGTTAAATTCATATACTAAATCGTCTTTATTCATAATCTATAATAATTTTTAATTGTTTCAATACTTGCTTTATTAAATGCATCAACATTTGCTCTGTACTTTTCATTTGTACAATATTTTTTCATTGCTCGAGATGCAGTACATTCACCAAATCGTTTTTCGTGTATAGCAATTTGTTTTAATTTATCGTCTATCATTTGTTTAGTTAATTGCATTTTATTTTTTATTTTTAATTTTATAAATTTCTTTTTCTACGTCTTTACGTGTAATTTCACCACTCATTTGTTTTAGTATTAAACTTGTAAAGTCGTATTCTTTTCCATTATGATTCATTACTACTATCATATTCTTTCATTATTTGTATTTGTTCATTAATTTCTTTTATTCTTTCTTTGTTATTGTCGGAATTTTTTACTTGTTCTAACAACGTTTCTAAACTTAAAATTATTAAATATTTATTCATAGTTTACTAAATTTTTCTATTAAGTTTAATTCAATTTTACATTCTTCTTTTTGATCTTGAGATAATTCATTTAATCTATCAACATTATATAATACTTTTACATAATCTTTAAGATCAAAATATAATCTATCTATTTCTCTTTGTGTTAATTCTACTTTCATATTTAATTTCTTTTTATAATTTCGTATTCAAGTGGAGATAGTAATTTGTGGTACAAATCTCTAACTTCTTCATCATTATCATTATATTCTAAATAATGTTGGAATATTTTATCTAATATCTTCAATTCTTTTATATTCATATTTTTATTTTTTTATTACGTCATTTGTAATATATTCAACAATATTATTTACTAGATATTTATAATCTTCATTACTAAATTCATCAATGTCATGGAACATTAATAATTGTTTAATATCTTTTTTAATTTCTTTTTTATTTAACATATTTTTATTTATTTATTTTGTGTATAGCAATTTTATAATATTGAATAATATATATCGTTTATATTATATCCTTCAAATTTTAATTCTTCATCTAATAATTCTTCTTCAAATTTTCTAGTGAAATCATTGTCATTATCATCTAAATTTATAATATTATTTATATATATAATATCTAATTTATTATCACTTTCTTGATCGTACAATTGTACGGAAAAATTATTTTGTATCATTTTTTTATTCTTTTATATTTTTATTTAATTCATCTAATAAGTAATTTACATTTCTTAATCCATCTTCATCTTTTAAATCATTATAAAAATCATGTAAAACTATTAATTCATCATAAATTTTTATTAACATTTCATTATTCATATTTTATTTTTTTAAATTTTCAATTTCTTCTAAAGTTGTATTTTCAATTTGATATAATAGATCTTTAATTAAATCTTCATAATCTTCATTATCTTCTAAATCACATTCATTATAAACAAACATTTCTACACTTTGTTTCATTTTTTCATTTCCTTCACTATTTTTTAATAGTTGAAAAAAATCTATAGTTTCTACATTCCAATAAAATCTTTTCATATTTTTATTTTTATTTTTAATTTATGTATAGCAATTTTATATATTATATTTTAAACTTAATTTTAAATATCTATTATAAAATTCTTCTATACTTTCATTATATTTTAATTCTAAACCAAAATCTTTAAAACTTAAATTGTAAATTAATTTTTCATTTTTAATTTGTTTTTTACTTCCATAATAGTTATTATTTTTTAATAACTTTAATTCACTTTTTAGAAATTTATTCATTTTATTATTATTTTATTTACAATTATATTATCACTTTTTTATTTACTTTGTAACGTATTTTTATTATTATTTTAAATATTATTTAAAGTAGAATTTTTAATATATTTTTTATTTATATATGTTAAACCTTTTAAATTAAATTCTATAACATTTTCTATTTCTAATTTATCTTTTAATTTTATATTTTGTAAATCATTTATATTAAATCCTAAGTAAGTATTATTTTTAAATTTTAATTTTTTTGTATTTAATATTTTAGTTTTATAGTGATTTGTTTTAAGATTTTTTAAATTTGACATTTTATATATTTTTTAAAGTTTATATTATTTTTTAATTACACTTATATTATCACATTAACATAGGTTTTGTAACGTATATTATATAATAAAATAATAAAAATATACTTTTTTATAAATTTATGTAATATATATTATATAAAGTAATTAAATACAATAACTATACAAAGATCTTAAGTAAATATTAATAATAATGTGATAAATGTTATTAATTAGTAATAATAATGTAAACACATATAGAACAATTGTATAATATGTGAATATACTTAATAAAATTCACTAATATAATAAATATAATTAATAATGTTTACATTATATGTAGTAATTACTTAATATTATTAACAATAATGCAATGATCTATGTATAACATTGAAAATTAAGCACTTATATATCGATAATAATGTAGTAATGTATATAAAACGTTGTAAATAATGCAATACATAGTGGCATAGGTTGTGAATATGACTTTAAAATATAGTTTTTATTGTCAAATATGTAATGCAACCCATTACTTCCCTATATGTTACATTACTTCTTTATATCTTAACAAAATTAATATGCCAGATGCATTTGTAAAAAACAATCTGTCTATTGTTATATCTTTTGTTGTGGCTGTATTTACAGCAGGTGGTATCTTTGCAGAGTTTACTGCTCTTAAGGATGAGATACATCTTGTGCATGACAGACTCGATGAAAAGATCATAACCATAGATAGGATAGAAGCGAGGCTTTTAGATATTGAAAAGAAGCTAGAGTATGAAAGAGGACTCTTAGAAGCTAAAAAGAAAAAATAGATTTGATATGGTAAGACATACTGTAAATGGTTTATCTCCTCTTACGAGGAAGGATAAGTGTTATTATAAGGTGAAGCGTCAGTATAAGGTATTTCCTTCTGCGTATGCATCTGGGGCTATTGCTAAATGTAGAAAAAGAGGTGGTTGATGGCATTACCTAAGAACGGAGTAGCTCGTGAAATTCGCCACTATGTTGGCAGTTTATTTATATTCCTTTTAATTATATCCATCGTATTTATATTAATGCGATACCCAGTACTAGAAACAAACAAAGAAGTCGTTATGATGCTAATTGGTACCCTTGCTGCATCTATAGGCCTTGTCGTTAGCACAATCACAGGTGCTAAGCCAGATGACGTTAACGCACTTAAATCAGACATCGAAAAGAAACAACTGCAAATAGACTCTCTTACTAAAGGTAAAGATGATCTAGAGCAAATGGTTATAAATCTGCAAAAGCAGATGTTAGACAATCAAGACGACGTTATGGATAAGATTATCCTTAAGGCGGCACTTGATTATGATGACCGCGTGCAGGCGAAAAAAATACTAAAAGAATAAAATGGCAGGAACTAAAGTAACAGCAGATGTAATAACAGACGCCTCTATAACAACGGGCAAGCTAGGCAATGCTTCGGTAACAGTAAGCAAGGTGCACGGTCAGTTTAAGACTGCGTTAGCTTTAGGTTCATCTGCCACGGTAAATGTAGATTGGGATGCCGCACAGGTTTTCACTCTAACGCCCAGCCAGTCTACAACACTCAACATAGTAAACCCGACTGTGGGATTGCAGAAGGCTATAATTGTAACAGGTTCCGGTAACTCATATACCATTACACTTAATGTAGGAGGAGCTGCTGGTACATTTAATTTAGCATCAGGAACATACGACGATACGAGCAATATGAAAAACTTAATAAATATATTGTGCGTGTCCTCTACCGAGTTTTGGTATTCAATATCACAAATAGCTACATAGTATGTTTGGGCAAGGACTACCAATTGGAGGGGGGGCCGCTTCGCCAGCAATTGCGGACTTTCTTATAACCGGTGGAGGCGGTAGGGGAGGAGAAAGAGGCAGTTTACCTTGCTATATGGGTCGAAAATCGGCGGCAGGAAACGGTGGCAGTGGAGCTGTTAAGTTTTCCTATGGCTCGGGAGCTACTCATACTTCACCAGAATTTACTGCCGGCGAAACATATAATATCGTGGTTGGGGGGCAAGCTGGCACTTCTAGTATAGTAGGAGATAATGTAGATTTAAGAGCAGGTGGTGGTGGACAAGGAGGTTCTACTAGTGGCGGCTCTGGCTACCCTTCTCCTGGGGCTTTACCTGATCCCACAAACGGAGGATTCACCGGAGGATCGGGGGGTAATTACGTGGATCAATACCATAACGCAGGAGGTGGTGCTAATATAACTAATTCTATAACAGGATCATCATATGTATACGGTGCGGTGCAGGGCACATTTTATAATAGCATGAACTACGCGGACGTGACGTATGCACCTAGTGGCTCTACATATGGGCAAGGAGGAAGAGGGGGCGCAACTTATGAATCTTCGTGTACACAATATAGATATATGACCGGTGGTGGAAGGGGCGGGGTAGTTATTATAAGATTTGAAACAGCAGCCACTACTTATACGGCTACGGGCGCTACAGCAACATTTGATGGGGCTTACACGGTATTAACGTGGACCTCAGGATCCCATACAATACAATTTGATTAAAAACAGCAAATGAAAGCATTAGTTAAAAACGGTAAAATAAAAGTTTATAATAAATTGCCTAAGATCTGGAATACTTCAAGCGGGCAAATAATTAATTTTAAAAGCTCCAGCGAAGAAACATTAGAACAGCTAGGCTTTTATAATGTAGTTGAGCCGGCTTTTGACATTGAAACCCAGGTAAAAGGAGATATATATTTTGATAGCGAAAACAAAGTTGTTACCTACAATATTTCTAATATAGATTTTAATAGGGAAGTTGATACTAAAGACGACGATGATAACCCCACCGGGGAAAAAGAAAAGTTTTACAAGCTAGAAGATATTAAATCAGATAAAATTATTGAAATAAAAAATAAAGCAAACCAACTACTTTCACCTACTGATTGGAAAATAATTAGAAAAATTGAAAGAAATATTGATGTTGATACAATAACAGCAACCTATAGATCTGAAATTATAAAAGAAACAAGCAAGCTTGAAAAAGAAGTAAATAGCTTAAATAATTACGTGGACGTATTAAAGTATGACGTAGAATTTTTTAAAGCTGAATAAATTATAATAGCAAAAATGGCAGTACGCAAAACTAAAAAAGGCGCAAATCTTAAACGCTGGTTTAAAGAAAAGTGGACCGACGAAAAAGGTAACCCTTGCGGTTCTGCTAAACGCAAAGGTGTAAAGAAGTGTAGACCATCTAAACGTATATCGGGTAAAACAGTTAAGACGTGGGGCGAAATGTCGGCTTCTGAAAAACGTAAGGCTGTTGCTGAAAAGAAACGTGTGGGTATGGGCAAACGCACATCACAGATAAGAAGAAAGAAAACAAAAAGTAAAAAGAAATAATTATGGGTAAAAAAGGAACAACTGTAATGCCTGGCGTTTACAATAAGCTAAAAGGCAGAACTGAATCATCGAAACTATTAGGTCTTAATAAGAAGTCTCCTATTAAAAAATATATGAAATAATGTACGGGCCTATTAATAAAGTAGCTAAAAAAAGCGGCTATACAGAAAATAACGCGGAACCTAATGGATTAACTGCAAAACAAGAAAAAAATTTATCTCCAGAACTAAAAAATGCAATTAAAGAAAAAAAGGGGTTTATGAGATATGCTGATGGCTCTGCGCCAACAGAAATGCCAGCCCCACTCCCAAGATTCTGCGGAGGCATGTCAAAACCATATAAAAAATAATATTATGTCAGAAGAAAAAAAAGTAGTAAAAAAAGAAAAAGTACAAAAGCCTAAGCCAGCACCAAAACCTTACGTAGACGTAAGATAATGCCGCAAAAATTATCTCTTGCGGCCCGTAAAAGAAAAGCGGCCCGTGACCTTGCATATGCTAAAACTCCCCGGCGTCGAGCTATGAAGGCGGAGAATCAAAGAAAAAGACGCAGTGCACTTAAAAGGGGATTGAACATACAGGGTAAAGACTATGACCATAATAAAAAGAAGTTTGTGCCAATTAAAGCAAACAGAGGTGGTTATGGTAAAGGTACTAAAAAATATAACACAAAATGAAACCATTCACTAATAAATTTGCAAGCTGTAGTTGCAGTGCAACACCTTTAGCGAGAAGAAAGTCAAATGCTCCTTCGCGCAAAAAGTCTAAAGGCTATTATGCAAAAGTAAAGAAAGGTAGCGGAACCGGTAGTAAAGCTGGAGGTGGTATGACCGCCAAAGGAGTTGCTAAATACCGAAAAGACAATCCAGGGTCAAAGCTTAAAACGGCTGTGACAACTGCACCATCAAAACTTAAAAGAGGTAGTAAAGCCTGGAAGCGTAGAAAATCATTTTGTGCCAGATCGAGAAGCTGGAAGTCAGAGCGTGGTAAAGCAGCACGCCGTAAATGGAACTGCTAATATAACTTATATCAATTAAATTAAATTAAATGGCAATACAATTCGGATCGCCCAAAATAGTTAAAGAACTTAGCTTTGGTACAGAGGCTAAGCAAAAACTAATAAACGGCATTAATAAACTAGCAAAAGCAGTAGGTAGTACGCTCGGTGCCTCAGGAAGAACAGTAGTCCTAGAGGATGACTTCGGTAATCCGCACGTGACTAAGGATGGTGTTACGGTAGCAAATTATATAAACTTAGAAGACCCAGTTGAAAACTTGGGTGTTACTATGCTAAAGCAAGCTTCTCGCCAAACCGCGTCAAAAGCGGGTGATGGCACAACAACGTCAACAGTATTAGCGCAAGCTATAATTTATAATTACTTTGATCAAAAGGGAGAAGAATATTCTTTTAGAGATATTAAAAATGGTATTTCAGCTTTTGCAAAGCATACTGTAAAAGAATTAGAAAAAAGGAGTGTTCCCGTTGATGACAAAAGATTAAACCAAGTTTCTAGAATATCAGCCAATAACGACACTGAGCTTGGTGACTTTATAGCAGAAGCATTTAAATCTGCGGGAGATAACGGAGTAGTTACAATGGAAACATCCCCTAGTAATGAAACGTATATAGATGTAGTAGATGGAACACATATTAATGCTACATCAAAAAGCATACACTTCTATACTAATAGAGAAAAAGAAGTAAGTGAACTAGACAAACCATTAGTATTCTTATGTTCGTCTGAAGTTACTAATATTAGAAGAATACAAACAATACTTGAGCATGCGATCAAGTCCAACAGATCGTTATTGCTTATTGCCCCTTGTGAACAGCAGGTAGTGTCAGCTTTAGCAATGAATCACGTAAAGGGCAATATTAAGTGTAATATCATAGATCCACCGTCGTTTGGGCTGAAGCGTAAGGATATATTAGATGATATTGCCCTTCTAACGGGTGCTACTGTTATTGATGAGAACTTAGGTGACTCACTTGATAACATCACCCCAGAAGTGTTAGGACAGGCCGATAAGGCTATCATAGATAATGACGGTACCACACTTGCTATTAAAGAGGTATCGCAAGAAGTTACAGAACGCGTTGATTATTTAAAAGCGCAGTTAGATGAAGAAGAGCACCATGTAATGCGCCCTCATATTGAAAACAGACTGGCTATATTGTCAGGCGGTGTTTCTATAGTATATGTAGGCGGAGATACAGATGTTGAGGTTTCAGAAAAGAAAGATAGAGTTGACGATGCTATACACGCCGTAAGAGCTGCAAAA
>Ga0213869_10001139_pt1 | contig 20472 bp, 9 predicted proteins | sample PICome_10_FD_160083 | JGI IMG/M metagenome (GOLD analysis project Ga0213869, IMG submission 160083) | Coastal seawater microbial communities near Pivers Island, North Carolina, United States - PICO132 | ecosystem: Environmental > Aquatic > Marine > Coastal | place: USA: North Carolina...
CAAAGGAGGAAACGCGAAGGAAAAAAAGAATGGCCGGAGAGAATGTGTTACCACCACCCCCATCAACATCGACGTTGTTGAATACTACAGGTGGTGTTGAAAACAACAACAACAACAACAACAACAACACGAATAAAACAAGTAAAGACGTCATCAAATACATAGAGCTTGGCGACGAAACGTACAACGTCCACGACGTCGTCTCCATGAAAGCACCGGAAGGAGAAAAGCCGTACATTGCGAAAATTTTACGCTTCGACGTGCACGCAGACGAGAAGGAGAAGAAGAAAGCGGACAAGAACAATGAAGACAAGAAAGAAACGGACGAAGAAATAGAGAACAGAGCGGATAAAATAAACGTGCACGTGTCGTGGTACTACCGACCGGAAGAATCGGCTTCGGGACGGAAAGCGTTCCACGGCGAACACGAGGTATTCGCGAGCGACCACACCGATTGGGTAAAAGCGAGCACGATTGAAAGTAAAATACACGTGTACACTTTAGCGGATTATCAAGAGTTGCAATCGGTCAACGAAAAATCTTTCTTCAGCAGGTTTGCCTACAAAGCGGCGACGAGCGAGTTTAAACCGGACCACGTGCAAGTATTTTGTAAGTGCTCGATGCCGTATAACCCGGATTTGTTCATGGTCGAGTGCGGCGAATGTAAAGAGTGGTTCCATCCCGAGTGCATTGGAACATCGAGAGAGGATCTGGATAAGAACTTGAAAAACAGCGATTCGGAGTGGTTTTGTGACGAGTGCGTTCGGACGCACAAGCGCCCGAAAATTACGTAAAAAATCGGACTGGACGAGAGAGGGAAGAGAGATTATGAGCGCGAAGTTCGACGACGCGAATTCGAAAGGCGAATGATTCAGTGCGCAAAGCAGTCGAGAGGGTTATTTTGACGATGACGAGCTAAACCAAGCGAGCCCGAAGATGAATTAGAATCGAGAGAGAAACATGGAGAAAGAGACTGGTTCGATCAAAGTTCTGACAGAGAAGGGTGTGAGAGATTCTGTCTGTGAAGAAGGTCTGAACACCTACAGTCCTACACTTTTTTTATATATAAGCCAATATATATAAGGCATTCGTTTATAAGCACACACGCACACACACACACACGCACACACACACACACACGCACGCACACACAACACGCGGACAACATAACACGGTAATAATGGAAACGACGACTGCAGACGACGCTAAAATATCCCTTCTGTCAAAGCTGATCGCGCAGAGCAGAGCAGAGCTGGACGAATTAGAGACGCACTTTGTCGTCCAGTCTTCTTCAGAAACGACGACAAATCAAAGTTTGCGGCCAACCTTTTCAACTTTGAAACAGTTGGTTCGTGAACTCGAAAAAGAAGGAGAAAAAGGAGAAGGAAAAGAAGAGAACTCGACGTCGTCGACGTTCAAACCACCGAAAGGTGCTGTTAGAATTCCCGGCATGGAAGCCGGGGGGGCGTTAGGGAAGGAGTTTCTACAGAATCTAAAGTTGAAGAATAATACGAATAATACGAAAGGAGAGGAAGAAGAGGGGGGAGACGAGGCGACGAGAGAACAATCAACGCCGGCGGCACCCAAGCCGGCTTGGATGATCGAATTAGCCGCGAAGAAAGCCGCCGCGCGAGCGAAAGAGGAGGAATGATCTTAATTCATCTATCTAATTAATGCATCTTATTCACCCAAAAATGTATTCGCCAAAGACAAAGGACCTTCGATGAACGCCGCAAGAATCCGAGAGATGCCAGATACCGCTCCAAATATGCTTCCTTCTGCCATACCAACCAAGCCTCTGCACTCGAGTCCAGTGATTGGATTCTGAATGATATCCATGACTGCTTTACAAACAGAGCCAACAACGCGCTCGGAATAGCGCGTGGGTAGAACGTTGCCGTCGACGACGTTGATTGATGATGATGGTAATGACATGATGTGACGGTCACGCACTGCTCTGCGTCGTTCATTTTCCAAGGAATCGAACTCTTCTACCCAACCGTCAGCGATCGATTTGATGCGATTTAAAGTTGTCATACCAGACCTCCCGAAAGCAGAAGTAACGCGAGCGAAAGCCTTCAAACCATTCCCTTCGCCTAATTCATGTACAGCGTGCCGAGTGGACTCCACTAAACGAGCGGGATCACCTAACAGAGCATTGTGCTTTATCAAATCACGAATTCTTCCAACCGCTTGGTTTTTTACGTGTCTCTCTAAAGCTTTCAAAACCTCGTCCGGAAAGGCGAGCGCTTTCTGATTCTTGAAACCGCTCAAAGTAATTTTAGCCCGTTCAACCGCGGCTAGCTTTGAGAACAAAAACGGAACAAACGGCAATTCTGTAAAGGAAAGCACAATTGGCACGTCAGAAATAGAAAGCTTGTCTATTCGAAACAGCGCAGCATCTTCTATGGCTTTGAAGCTTTTACTCTTCACTTTCCTATTTCTCTCCATCTTGAGTCGCGTCTCTAGTTTTGGTTTTTCCAAGACATCCAGCGACTGGACACATACCGCGACAAATCCTGGAACTTTTTTCAGCAAACTTTCCTGCAAATCAATGCGCACGGGTGCAACATCAACATCTACGCGAGCGCCCGATCGCGTAACGCGACGTGAAAATACGCGCCCACTTAGTGTAAGCGTAATCGCGTTTCTTGCAGCGGTAAAATAAGTGGCTCCGATGTTCGCCGTCCTCATCTCGGCATTCGGCACGGAGAGAATAATGGATGATTCATTTTCTTCGCTCGAGCTCGATGTACAGATATCAATTCTTTCGACAATAAGATGCCCTTGAACGAGCGGGTCGGGCTCTTCTTCATCCTTACAATTTTCGGACAGCATCACTGATATGCCGTGCACTCTACCATTCACCAACTCTGTCTTTTCGTGTTGAGCAGAAAGCCCGATTGATGCAACTTTGATTTGAAAGCTCTCCAAAAAGAAAGGTTTTGTTCTCCAAGATAACGAAGATGAAGCTGTCGCTGATGACTTAGACACTGGCGACGATAGCAAATGAGAGACTGGTATCTTAGATGAAGACGAAGGCTTCTTCAGAGGAGAAACGACGAACTTGGGCGGAGGTGACGTCTGAAAAAATCCCTTAACACCTGGTAGTTCTTCTTCGTCGTCGTCGATATCGTCGCCGTCTTGATTTACGAAATGCTTACCTGCAATGACATCGATATTATAGCATCCATCTTCCTCAGACTCGTTAAACTGAACCGAAAAATGTACGTCATCTTTCGTCCGGTCTAAACTGAGAGCTCTCGTACATCGGCACCACGCCGTTGAAGCTGTGATTTCATCGGACCAATTCCATCTCTCCTGAGCAGATGATGCTGGGCGTATGCGAACACGCGGGGCATCCTCACTCTCTTCTGCACTTTCTTCTTTTCTCTCACCTTCACGGGCGTTGTCTTTCGTCATGCTGTTAGCAGGTTTCTTATTTCGCACGTGCGCTGTCTGTCCCGGCAGAAGGATAATCCCATCTGACTCTTCAAAATCAGATTCCTTAAATGCTACAATTTCGTCTGTGGAATTTGTTATCGTCCCTTTCGGACGCACAAAAATGTGAGCACATCCCCCGTCGGAATCCTCGTATATTGTCGTGATGACGTAGCTATAATAAGGTTTTACGTGTACTATTTTGAATTTCCCAGACGCGGGCGCAAGCTCAAACGGGTCTGACGCATACTCTTCACATCCTAGCGTGAATAGACCAAAGCCGCTGTCTCTCCGATGCCGTCGCGAATCGCCAAGTATTCTCGGATATTGTGTACTGTTCTTCATTGCCAAAATCTTGCCTCCGGAGGATGACGAAGGTAAGGCATAAGGTGCAGAATCAGATGAAAATCGAGATAAATGTGAGGAAACTCCTGCGGAAGATACACCAAAAGCATTTGGAGAAGGCGTTTGGAACCTAGCGCTCAAGTTCGCTCGAACTGGAGTCGATGTGAATGATGCTTCTAAATCGGAAGAAGAAAACGACGTAGAATGCATTCGATTAAAGAGCACTGCTTTCGAAGATAAATCAGATGCAGCGGTGTGTTCAAATGCCTTTTCCGTGGTTCCAATTCTTCCCATCTCATTGACACTTGTAGATGGTGGCGTTGGAGGACAAACTACAGTGTTTGCGCTTGATTCATCGAGTGAGCCCAATCTATCGTTGTACTTGCCGCTCGTAATGCTTTTCATGTCCGCGTATTTAAGCGTGAGCGACTGCGTCGTCAAATTTGTCAACGTCATAGCGCACGCGATTGATACTACTCTCGAGCTCGTATTTTTGTCCAAGTACACGGAGCATTCCAAAGTCGTCACATCCTCGTCGCTCCTATCGTTAGTATTTCTACGAATAGACGGAGACATATGTCTGAATACTTTGAGAGGATTTTGTCGTCGTGACAAGTTTGAAAATGTGGGGATGTATATAGAACTTCTCGCACAGACGTATCCCAAGGGAACAAACGATAAAGTAGCTGCGTCCAAGACATCTTCAGACTCTTCTATAATCGCTGTCGATCGAGGAGCAACAACAAAAGAAGAAAACTTCCGATTTCCAGATAAGAAACTTGCCTTTATTGGGACCGGTAGATGATTTCTCAGCTCTAAGGGCGCAACAAAAGCAATTGTCCGCGTGACAGATTCTTCGTCGGAAGATATCACAATCGCGCATCGCCTCGCATTTACTGGTATGAATGAATCGACGGAATGAAGTGAGATTTCATCACTTGGCAGTAAGGAGAATGCCCCTTCGCCCTCAAATTTCCAAACGAACGAATCTAAGCTGGCAAGCGATAATGGAAGGTATTTATACTCTCCAGCCTCAATTGGGCCAAACGTCGATTTTCCGGCGAAAGATAACACCACTGGCTTTAACGTTGAATTCTGAACAACAACATTCGAACGCAATACCACCTCTCTTTGCTCAACTGCGTTTTCGCGACATCGAATCTCCGCTACTAACGAACACGAGTCTCCCTCTGTGCCACCCCAGACCGATTTTGGCAACGCTTCGCATTTCCGGGCTTTAGATTCCAAATCAGCCAATGATAGATAATGTCGCGATTCTGGGGCATTGGTCAGACGAATCTTCAAGCCAATAACAGTCGGTAAGCGAAATAATGACAATCCAGAACGCTCATATCCGTATTCGTTGCTCATTCCCAACGGCGACGCAAGCGAAGATAAGTCGCCATCTCCCAGTCTCTCTAGGTATTCAGATGCATCATCTTTCCACGAATCTCCGTAACGAACCGCAACCTCTCCGTTTGAGATGCATGTTCCGCCCAATGAAGTGTCCATGTTTGTCAAAAATTCGTAGCTAAGATCTACTCCGGAAGAATTGTTCAGCCAGAAGCACTGAAAGGGCTCAACCGCGCGGGTATCTCGCGCTCGGGAAGCAGATCTCAAACTGTCACAATTTACTATGGCATTGGAAACTGCTAATGACTCAAGTATCGTTTTTCGAACTACGAAATCAATGGAAGAAGTTGTTAGGATGAACGATTTGTTTCCAGTTTCCACAGAACTTTTCAATGCAACTGGCTCCAAGGCAAATTCCCAGTTGCGTTTCAACGTGTCATATGTGCCCCCGCAGACCTGGAAAGATACTGATAAAGAAAGTGGAATGACTTTATTTTCTTTCATTGTATGGTTGATATGATTTGCTTCTAGGGAATCTTTGCTTCTCTTTGTGCAATTCACGTACGTGTTCGTTAAAGAAGCGAAAGAGACCGGAACCGGGTGCTCCATACTGTATCGATCATCATCGATACGCACGCTAATGCGACGGATACCAAGTTTAGTAGAATCGGGCAGATTTTTGACAAAGTTCGTATTGTCTCCGTCGCTATTTTCGGTTCTGCTCGGGTTCGTTTCCATACTGCGCTCTGATATCAAAGATGAAGAAGATGCCGATGATAGAGATGAGAGTGGACGATCTTTGTCGGCGGAGGGAAGCACCACTCCTCGTCTACAAACCCTATCAAGCTCTGAGACGACGTTCTTGATGAACGAATCTACGATACTGATATGGGTCGATGTCAAGCGAGCGTCAATATGCGCGACGTTGACTTCTAAATCATCGGGATCCTGTCGTCTTTCGATATGGATCGATTTTACCTCCAGTAATCGACTCGATGTTCTCAACATTCGAATAGCTTCTTGCGCGCCGTATTTACTTTTACCGGCGCATACGTAAAATTCATCGATGACAACATCTACTCCGGTCGAAAGATCCACCGACGCATCAAAGTCGGCAATTATCACATTACTCATTGCTTCAAATTGCCAAGGTACGGTTACAGACCATTGTCCTGAAAATGTTCTAAAGTCAGCGGAGGCCATTACATTCACTCTGGAAATAGAAGCCGACTGATGGTATCCATCCTCTGTCGTGAAAGCCAAATTGATTTCGTTCATCTTCACATATGCTTCACTCGTAATCGAAACGGGAACAGTTCTTAGTTCAACACCGCCTGGGATATTCATAGAGATGGATCCAGCATTTTTGTGCTCAAAAAGCGAACTCACCACCGAGATTCGTTCGAGTTTGCCTGTGACGATTGACTTCGAATCAGTAACCTCCAAAACTGCTCTTGCAACATAGTCCACGCATGGAGGAACATCGTCAATAAGCAATACACGTCGCGTTGGCAAATCGCTCCATCGCATGTTGGGTGCCTCCAGCGCATGTGATGACGGAGCGTGCTGTGATTGCAAAGAAAAACTTTCCCGATTCGAATCACTTTGAGTTTCTGTCGTTGCTGAACTGAATTTTCGAATCATAGCAACGCAGTCATAAAGAGATGCATCAACCTCAATACCACCGATATCTGCATGGACGTATACATTTTCATCTCTGCGTTCTGCTCTCGATATTGAAATATTTGAAACAGTTGCTGCTATAGTGTTACTTTCACAAAGTACCGAAAATGAATCGATTTTCACTGTGGACCAAGCTATCGGCTCTTCCTTTATGGTCGTAGAAGCTGCATCAAAAGCGAGACCCTTCACTTTGACCCGTAACCAAAAGTCGGGCTCCTCGTCAATATATTTACCATTACCGTTCACATCGAGAATTTCTAAGTCAATATCAGGCAAAGATACCCTGGCGTCCAGTGTAATCGGAGGCGCAATCATCGCAGAAACTTTGAACAGTTTGTCCGAACGCCAGTTGGATACATCCATTTTGTTCACCTGCATGCGTGAAAAAATATCAAATAGCATGGCGAGACTCTTAACATCTGAAGGTAAAATAGATAAAGAGATGGGGTCAAAGCGCTGAACTGCAAGTCGCTGGGTACGATTTACCGTATTTTTCTCGGAAATAATTGCTGCGCTCCAACCATTCAAGATGAAGGTCTTGTCACCGGATATGTTTGTCCCGATGCACATGTTGTCAACCGAAAACGAGCTTTTCATCGTTCCTACTAAATTTTCTAATTCGTTTAACGATGCAATATCACCAATATCTTTCGCAGATTCCAGTAAGTCGTTCATATACGTGTCTCTTCCTACGAAGACATTGATTTCATCATTCTCGTCTCTTACGACACCACCAGAAGTCGAAGTTAATCTATCAAATCCAGCACAAAGTAAAGGTTCTCTCGTTTCATTGTGCACCAAACACACCGATAAACCTTCTAGAGTAATATCCATTTGCTTAGCGTATTCTTTAGCCTCCAACAACGCTTCAACCGTCTGCAAACGAGAACTCGTATTCAATTTCAAGGCTTCACAAAGCGGGAACAGAGTAGCACTCAATCTATTTGCAAAAAGCGAGCTCTTTGGAACTTTATTTACCGCAAACTGTAGAATCAGCTCCAAAGATACCGAATCAATCACAACATTTAACGGAGCGACTACGAGAGATGTTATATTTTGACCTTCACTCGTTTCAAGAGTGATTGACGCATGTTTATGGTTGTCCTTCCCTCGGAGAATTTCCGTCATCTTATCACCCGATACTACGTAAGCAGAAAAACTTTGCAAAACAACTTTGAGATCAGAACTATTGCTTTCCATGGGATCAAGGGTCTCCTCTTCATTGACTCGAACATAGACTTTGTCGTATACTAACTCTATGCACTTATCGGCTCCAAAATTATCGTGCAGTCGAACAGAAAGTTTTGGTATCGCTACTTGGAAAACACAATCTGTGTGCTCCATAATTTGTTGGTGCAGTTTGATGCGCGCAGCTTGCCTAGGTTTATTTAACTTCGATCGTTTATACCGTTGCCGTCGTTGTCCACGTTGATGCATGTGTTCGATAGTTGTGAATGACAGTTTTGTCGCTACAGACGCGGTAGCTTCCAAACCTCGCTTTAGTCTACGCCGCAAATGAAGGCCCGTCAGTGTACTAGATGACTTGAAGCCAAGACTAGCGAAGATTTCTTCTTCCTCGGCGTATTCTGCGTCATCATCTTGGTCCATATCATCATATGTATCGTTACTACAACCATCGTCATCATAATCATCACTACCAGTCGTATTGGATGACGAAGAAGCAATGATGGCGTCTTTAACTATTTCTGATAATCGCTGAGAAGTGTCCTTGGATTTCGCCTCTGTCCTCTTTCTTGACGGGCCGCGTTGATTAGGCGTTGACTTCTTGGACTCTCTTCTTCCTCTCAGGACTGCACGTTTTGCATACTGCCACCACTCTTTCCAATTTTTTCCATCCTTATTTAATGGTCTTTTCGCAAATGCATATTCTATTCTCTTTTTCCAAACCTTCAGTGCGGATTCTAGATGGGCAATTGAGATGAGCTGAGCGGGCGTTAAGGCTAGGTGAATCGCGTCATCGTTCACAGCGACAATCGCAGCGGCAAAACCACGATTCTTCTTACGCCGAGAAACTCTGAGAAGCAAAGTGGTATTATCAATACGTATCAAGGTCGGTGATGGTGATCCTTCATGCGAATGCTCTTTAGCAGGTGATGAAATCGTAAGGAAAGGGTGTTCCGGAAACCAGCCTCTCGGCGTACGACAATCGCACTCTAACGCAACGCGGAATCCGGTAACGTCTATGGATTTAACTCGCGTTTCCATAAAATCAACAGATGACGCTTGGCTGTAGAATGCGCTCGCTATTTCCGAAGATTTACTATCTGCATCGTCATCGTTCGGATTCGCGATTCGTAAGCAGTCCAGGCGTATGGAAAATTCTGAAAGATGTTTCGTTTCGTCGTCGTCACTGTCTTCTGTCTGTTCTTTTTCTCGTTTTGGTGATATGTCTTTGAAAATGATAGTTACGTTCTCTAACTCTACGTGCATACTTGCAAACAGAGGTGCCCAAATAGCCATCAATGCGGGATCTTCCTGCATTGATGCGATGTCGTCTATACTCTTCTGAAGCTTTTCTCTCGCGATATCTTCTGCTTCCGTAGAAGACGCCGCCGCGCCAAACGCTCGGAACCAATCATCCTCTTCCCGCGGAGAACACTGTATCACAACATCACTCACTCGAATATTTATCGGATGCCTACGTGCATACCACGTTTTCCAATCCATAGATAGCGATAAGTTTCCAATCGTTCCCTTCGTGATGGAAAATGGTAGTTGCAACGAAGAGTCGTTGTTCAAATTTGAAGCATTTAAGCAGATATTTTCCAAGTTTACGTTCCCAGACCACACTGAAGTCGAGACAGACGTTCTGTCCAAACCAACGATATAGTTACGGAGCACCCGTTCCAATATCGGTGCCACTATGTAATTCATTCTGTGCGTTGTGTGCGTTCAATTTTCGTTTTGTTCGCTTTTTTCAATTTTGCAGTTTTCATCGCGCGCTCTCATTTATCACTTGTTCAGGTCCATTATTATATTAGCGAGCGACTATCAGATTTGTCTTGGAAAGACCCAAACATCAACACGAATATTGTGTTGGACAGAGCGCAAAGTGCGCTCCGAAAAGATGGAAATAGGCTATATATATGGCGAATTGTCAATATGTAAAAACATTACTCTCTCACTGACTGAGTCACTAATAAAGAGGAAGAGAAAGGGACAGGTGTGAATTTGCGTGTCAGCGTATGATTAAAATTTTACTTTCATCTTCGATCTGTCAATCGTGACGATACCTTCCTTCGTACGAAGCGTCGGGATGTCAAAACTTATACCTTTTGCGCAACTAATCTCGCGCTTGAGCACTTCTTCCTGCATGGCTTTCCGCTTTTTCTCGGATTCGAGGTATTCTGCCGTCGCTTTGGAAAGCTGCGTCTCGAGCGCCCGAATCTTGAGCACGTCGCACTCTCTAGATTCTCGCGCATTGTATTTACGTTTCCATTTTTCGGAGTTCGCATTCGCGGACGTCGTGTTTAAGCGCTCCTCTTCGATGGTATCGCGGTGAATAGCTTTCATGTTCTCCACGTAATTTCTGTGGTCTTTTCGTAGATTTGAAATAAAGTCTCGGTGACTTGCGCTTAATTTTTCCTTCTCGAGTGCATTCGCCGATCGCTCGGCGCTGATTTGGTCGTTAAAGGCTTGGATTTTGCTTAAAAGCGTTGCTTCGCGAGTATTACTTTCGTCGATGTCCGATTGATGTGCCAATTTTACCTCTTCCAATGATTTCGCCCACGCTTCGTTCTCAGATTTGCGAACGTTTTCGAGTCGGTTCTCGAGTGCACGCAACGATTTCTCCAGATTATTCTGATAGCTCGTCGTGATTTGTTTCGTTTGACTTTGAAAATAGGCTTCCATGCCAGAAATTTTCGTTTCGCTGGCTCTCGCCCTTTCTTCAATCTCTTTCCGTAAGGTGGAAACTGTTCCTTCATGGCAGCGGTTCAGATGCGCGATAGTTTCCTCTTTCTCTAATTCAATTTTACGAATGCTTCTCTCCTTCTCCGCGTCCATGTCCAACATCTTTTTCTCGTATACATTGATCATATCTTGCATCTCTGCGTCGTCAATGTTTTTCGTCGCTTCGACGGCTTCATCTATTTCTCGCGATAGTCTTCTCGCGAAATCTTCATTCATCGCACGCGCCTTGTTTTCAAACGCGAGATCCGCTTTCCTCTTTTCCGAGTCGAGCACTTTTTCTGCATCCATGAGAGCACTTTTGTGAGATCGCTCGAAAGATACACACAAAGCTCTTTTTTCTTCGTTGAATATTTCGCGGACTTCGCGAAGTCGAGTATTCATTTCTTCCTTCACATCCCGTGCTGCTTCGTTTGCTCGCATATTTTCTTTACGTAAACCGAGAATTTCCTCCCTCAAACGTGTTTCTCGCGCCCGGGAGGCTTCAGCCTCGAGAGATATTGCTCTTCGTTCGGCATCTCGCCTTGTAGTTTCAGCGTCGTGAGAATTCTGAAGTTCTTGGATCGTGTATTCAAAATCTGAAGCTTGAGACTCGTGCTCTCGGAGCGCTTGCGCGAGCGTTTTGTTTTCTTCTTTTGCTTGACGCAGTTTCTCTTTCATTTCTTCGTTTACGAGTACAGCCTTTCTCTCAAAATCTCTTTTTTGTGTTTGTAAGTGCTCATGTCGAGATGCCAACGCATCCTCGAGCGCACACTTGTGCTGTTCTTGTAAAATCTCAATTTCTGATTCATGTTCCCTGCGAAGTTTCGAGTCGAGTTCAAAAAGCTCCTCTTTGTGTTGTTTCGAAATAGCCATAGAATTTTCGAGCGTCTGAACGTGTCTTTGCTCAAAGTCCGCGTTCGCAATCTCTAAGTCGCGCGCCACCTTCTTCTCTTTTTCTAGCGCGAGGTGTGTCGCATGTCTCGCATCTTCAAGTTTACGCAGATTCTCGGCAATTCCTCTTTTATCGCTCAAAGCTGTTTCGAGGCGTCGTTCGAGCGTTTCAATAACACTTGACTGTTCTGTATTCACTTTGATACCATCTTCGCGGGAGGCATGAACAATATCGAGTTGTTTATTAAGCTCTTCATTCATATTGCGTAGTTTCACGCTCGAACTTATTTCGTTTTGAAGTTTCTTCTGAAGGTCTATACTCAGAGACTGTTCCTTCTTTACGTTTTCCTTGAGAGCCTCAACCTCTCGAGATAAAACGTCGCACGCGTCTACTTGGCGAAGGAGACGCGATTCCAAGGCTTCACGAACCGAATTGACTTCTTTATTGCATTCTTCACGGTAAAACAAGCTTTCCTTTTGGAAATTTCTCTCTAAGCTTTCACATCCACGCTTAAACTTTTCGGCATTTAAAGCGGTTTGACTTTCGTGCTCCTCCATGAGCGCTCGTACGCTTTCTTTTCCTTTCGTCTCGAGAGTTTTGTACTCATTCAACATTTCTTCGTATTTTATTTCCATCGATTTCAATTTTTCATCTTTGCTTTCAACTTCTATTCGCCGCGCCTCCACGACCTCTTCTAGATGTTCAGCCTTCGTCTCCCACGCCCGCCGTTCTCTTTCAATTCTACTCTTCTCTTCCTCCAATGATTGACGAAGTTCCATCTCTTTTAATAACTTTTTGTTCGTCTCACTCACGGTGTGTTCTATCGTTTGTTTCTGCTCTCGTTCTTTCTGTTCGCTCAGTTTAAACAAAATTTCGAGCTCTTCCATTTTTTCGTTCAAAGCATCTGATTTCGATTCCGCTTCTCGTATGATCTCGCGCAACGCTTCATCCACGCCGCTTTGCATTATACGCGTCTTCGCTTCCAACTCGTTTGCAATTCGTTCGAACCGTTCTTTTTCATTAGCCTCTTCGCGCCATTTCGAGTGCGTCTCTAAAACTTTCCTCGCCGCATCCGCTCGACACAGTTCGATAGTGTTCGAGTGTTCTTCTTCCATTTCTTTTTCTCGCTCTCGAGCGTCTTCGGTTTCAGAGTGCAAATTGGAGACTACTTTCGTCAGCTGAGCAATCTTCTCGCACATTCGTTTCTGTTTTTGATATTCCACCCGAGAAAGAGAGGGAGAGAGAGAGAGAAAGATAAAGATATGTTTAATTGGTCGCGACTTATATCAAAGGAAGCGCGCGCAAGAGTGAGAGGTTTGGTCGATGAACACACGCGCACACGAGTCAAACTTTTTTGCTCAGGGGCTTAGAGATTCACATGCGAGAGATGCGAGTTTAAGCGTGTAAAAAAAGAGAACAAATAGGATTCACTTTCGAGCGAAGACACGCACCACAAGAACATCGCGCGGAAGAGCAGCGGTAGTGGTGGTGGTGTTCGTCGCCTCTTCTTCCTCTTCGTTTAAAAAAGGACGGCCTCTTCCCATGCCGGCAGTCATTTCCTTCGTTCGTATCTCCTTTGTTTTTGACGCGCGAGACGAGGGCGAGATCGGTTTGACTCGGTTTCACACCAAAAAGACAAGAAAGAAAAATAAAAGCGCACATCCACGACATATGCGCACGACACGATGAGAGCGACAACGAGTAGTTTTGCGACAACATCAGCCAGCTCAATAACCGATACCCTTGCCCTAAAAAAGCAACAGAAGAAGATGCGTGCCAACGCAGGAGTCCGCTGCGGAGCGACGAAATCATCTTCATCATCATCAGACGACCAAACAAAAGATAAAAAGATAGTGATTCTTGGAGGCGGCTTGCAAGGCTTAGCTTCGGCGTATTTCTTGTGCAGCGAGAGAGGGTGCACGAACGTGACGTTGGTGGAACGGTGCGACAAGGTGGCACCAGCAGCTTCCGGGAAAGCGGGAGGATTTCTATCCCCGGGCGGTTGGGGTAATAAGCAAACGCGAGAGTTGCACACGAAGAGTTTTGAACTCCACGAAAAGTTGGCGAAAGACTTGGACGTGACGTCGTTTCGTAAAATTCGAACGTTATCGGTGCAAGCCGGTGAGAGCGGATTAGCGGATCCGTTGGTAGAATGGTTAGACGGCGATATTCAGCAGAACTCGGTTTTGGACGAGAATACTGCGCAAGTAACTCCGTCGGAGCTTTCGAGTAAGTTGCACGAATCCGCGACGAAAAATGGATTGAAGACTTTATATAGTACGGAGTGCACGGGGATTAGTTTTAAAGACGAAGCGCGGAGCGTTGTGAACGGTGTACACGTGAAGAATAAAAGCGATGACTCGCAATCGATCACTCTCGAATGCGACGTCGTCGTCGTTGCGATGGGTCCGTGGACGACGAGAGCGGCGAGTTGGTTTCCCGATGCCGACTTTCCTATGACTGGCATTAAATCAACTTCGATAGTTTTTGAAGCTTCAGACGCGGTGAAAAGCAATCCAGCGGCGTTATTTTGTGCCGAAGACCCTCGATTCCAAACACACTTGGAAGTGTACCCCAGAGTCGACGGATCGGTGTATTTATGCGGGATTGGCGGGAGCGATTATGTGGACGAGGATAGATTAGCGCCGGGGGGCGATTGTGAATCTGCTGATCTCATCAAGGCAGATCCCAGCCGAGTGCAAGCGGCATGGGATTCTTTCAAGTCCATGTCCCCGTCCGTTGGTTCCTCGCCTCCAATTTTAACGCAAGCGTGTATGCGCCCTTGCGCTCCAGACGCGTTACCTTTTCTCGGTAAGTTGCCGAACGTCGAGAACGCAATCGTGGCGAGCGCGCACAACTGTTGGGGGATTCTATGGGCCCCTATTACCGGTCAAATCGTTTCCGAATTGATCATGGATGGTAAATCGAGTTGTAATCTCGAACACTTTAGCCCAGGGAGGTTCGCGAGACCTGCCACAAATGGACGCGGGCGAAAGAAAGGAATACTCTCGGTAGGCGAGCAATGGTAAAAAGCCCCCCCTCTTTTTTATATATTCCTGTACTACTTTGTCAAAATTACAACCTTATTCTTTAAAAATTAATTCAAGCGTTTTGAAACATGAGATACTCTTGTATTTCCTTCACCTTACCATTCGTGAGTGCTTTAAACTCGAGTGCAATTTGCTTGTTTATCCCTCGCGAGCATTTGCCAACTTCCTCGTAGTGTTTCAATAAAGCATACGTTTCGGCTACGTTGAACTTTGGAATCTCAAAATCGAAAACGTTTTCATCCTCACTCTTGAAGACTGGATTCGAACTCCCAACATCTGTGGTGCTATCACACGCAATATATCTGCCACCATTCGCCGTTGGAAAGCACGAGCGCAACTTCAACGCTAACCGCAATCTGTCGGTGTGTATATTTTTCCTCGATCGTGGGCCTTTCACCTCGTGCATATCCGAAGGCCCGTATAACGCATTGTGTTCGTCAAAAGCGAAAACGACTCGAACGTCCTTTTGCTTCACCAACTCATCTACGACGTCAATTGCATTCTGCGTGACGTGCTGATCGCCTTTCTCTAACCCAGACTTAACTATTTCGAGTAAGGTTTGTTTACCATCGCTCGTTTTTATCTTCCCCAAGAGCGTTTCGTTTGGCTCAGCCGCGACGGCGTGGAGAAACACTCGAGCGGCGTCTGGCGTATCCCAAAGATCCTCTTGCTCCCCTTCTCCGTGTTTCTGGTACGAACTTCTCGTCACCAAGTGTGATGCACGAGGCAAATAAACGACTAAAGATCCTAAAGCGCGTTCGCGTAATACGAGCATCGCGAGAGAGACAGATTTACCACTTCCTCGGTATCCTCTCAAGTGCACTTGCTCGTGACGAGCTACGACCTCTCTGAGCGCGTCGTCGCACTTTCTATACAGCAAACCATTCGCACCAGTAAACGCAAACTCTCTCTCGATTGCTTTACACTGATCTAGAGGAAGTTGCGATTTGCTCACCAGCACGTATTTCCCGACAGAATCGCCATCTAGTTTTGCAAAATCTGTCGTCGTTTCTTGTTCTTGTTCTTGTTCTTCTTGGTCTTCACCGGAAGATTTCGCCGCGAACCCGCGCGTTGGAATCGTCGTCGTCTTTCTTCGTCTTCTTCTCACTCTGATCGCGTCGCACTTCACCTCTTCATCCTCCTTGTTGTTGCAACTACTGCTCGTCATTAAAAAACTTCTTCTAAAACTATTCGTTTTACTGCGCAACATCTCCTCTTGTTGTCGTGGCGCCAAAGTTGAAGGCGACGAGGACGAGGCGAAAGCGGTGCGTTCAGCGTTGGCAACAGAAGAAACCACGCGCGTATATGATGCCATCAAATGTCTCATCGTCGTCGTTCTCGATGCCACGAACATTATTCTTTTCTTTTTGTGAGAAGAGAAAGAGCGCATCGTGTTTTCTCGTCGGGGGCGATGTTGTTTTGCAGAAGGAAAAATTTTTCACTCGCTGTTTGTGGATTAAAATTCGAATGGAGTTGGAGTTCGAATGGAGAAGAAAGAAAACAAAAAAGATTGCTCTCTCTCTCTCGCTCTTCATAGAAGAGGGAAATAGTGTGTGCTTGAGCGCGCTCTCTCAAGGCTCACTCTGTCCTCTTCTTCGCGCAAACACGCGCATATTTGCAAGGGAAGAGAGAGAGAGAGAGGGAGAGAGAGAGAAAGGAGGAGGAGAAAGAGCGAGAGAGAGAGACGAGAGAGTGAAAGAGAGAGAGAGAGATTTATTCTCCTGCTCTTGTGTGTGGGTGTGGTTTCAGGTTTCTTCGATCAAAGAAAGAGAGAGAAGAAGAAGAAGAAGAAGAAGAAGAAGAAGAAGAAGAAGGCTGATAGAATAGAAAGAGGAAGGGTAAACGAGAATAAGTATAATGTCTTCCTCTCAGCTCAATCAGGATAATGGTGCGGACTTACAGTGTCCTTTGCCGTTCCCAGAGCGCTTCTATGCGGCTATCGCTTTCGCGACCGATCCGCCACCATCCTCGCGTCAAGTCTCCGATGAAACAAGATTATTGTTGTACGCTTTGTATCAACAAGTGATGGTTGGACCGAATTACGAACCGAAACCGTGGGGGTGGTCGAGTCTAGAGCTAGCGAAATGGAACGCCTGGTCCAGTTTAGGAGAGATGGATGCGAAGGAGGCGATGACGCTTTACGTGCACACGATGGAGGAAGAGAATGAAAACTGGTGGCAGCTTTCCACGAACGACGGAGATCCGGAAGACACGCAAGTTGCGATAGAAAACGCGAGAAGATGGACGATGGAAATGGGTTGGGGTGCCGATCGGAGTTTGTTGAGTCCAGCGTCGATGTCTAGCCAACGAGGAGGAGAAGGAGGAGGAGGAGGAGGAGTGGGAGGAAACGGCGCGGATATCACGCCGCCCTTATCTCCACCGATGCCAGGACGCGTTATGGGTGGTAGAAACGGATACATCGCAACGAATAACAACATGAACAATATGAACACGAACGATAATAGAGATATGCACAACAATAACGAAAACGCGATGCTTTCCGCGTCGACTTCCCAGGTGTTCCACCATCAACAGCAGCAGCGCGACGGTGGAAGAAGCAGTAACGGAGGGAGTAGCGGTTTGAACAACATGCAAGAGAATAAGCAACAGCTGCAAATTTACGGAGGAGGAGGAGGAGGTTTAGTAGTAGCAGGAGGCAATGGGGATACTTGCCCGTGGTATTTGCAAACGAAAGAGGCGCATGAGAGCATAGCAACCGCTCGAGAGGATGGGAATTGGACATCTTTAGGAACTTCGACTTTAGGCTCGGCGCTAACGCCACGTTCATCGAGATCTCATGCGAGACACGGCCACGCGGCCTATGCGATTGGGAATAAGATGATTGTTATCGGTGGTAATACCGCAGGTACGGTGCGTTCAGACGTCATAGCTTTAGACTGCAAAACCTTGCAATGGGAACAGGTGGAGTGTATTTGCGTGCAGCCGGGCGCGAATTTTACGCCTCGGCACGGTCACGCCGTGTGCGTTACTGATGAACGCGGAGAGAATCATACCGAGTTACTCGTTTGTGGGGGGTTTACAAAAGATGTTTCGTCGAAAGCTGCTGGGAGAAACGGAACAACAAAACCCGCAGAGTTTGAAATGTGGATATTAGACTTATCCAACTCGTTTCAAACGGGCATTTCGCAAAACCTTTCGCAAAATTCAAACTTAGGAAAATGGACGAAAATAACCACGAACGGGAAAGGTCCGTGCGCGAGAGGTGGGCATACGGCGTCGAGATGTGGCGAAAACATAGTTATTTTTGGAGGCGAAACGCCGAGCGGTCAGTGTTTGGGAGATTGTTGGTTGTATCACGTCAGCTCGAGGACGTGGACAGAACTTCGATGCAAAGGATGGACGTATCCGTCGCCTCGACGAGGTCACTGCGCGACGGCGTACATAAACAGCGCGGGCGCGCACTTTGTGTACGTCTTTGGCGGGAGCACCTCGTCGGGCTGCGTGAACTCGGAAGTGTACGCTTTAGATGTGAAAGCCTGTCGATGGCGAAAGACCAATCCTGAGGGTGGATTTATGCCGCAACCTCGTTCTGGTGCGGCCTCTGCGCGTTTAGGCGATATGTGGTACGTAGTCGGTGGTGGTAATAGCGAAGGCGGATGCGTAGATACTGTGGCTTTGACCCTTAGAGATCCTCTTTCCGCGGAGCCAGCGTGGGCGGAAACGTGTAGAGCGGCACCGGCTTCGGCGGTGGCCTCCGAGAGCGGCACGTGCATAGCTATCCCTGAAATTGCAGCTTTAGTATCGTTTGGAGGGTACGATGGTGTACGAGACCGTGGCGACTGTAGCATTTCAAGACATCCTCAGTTTCTGATTGAACGAAGCGGATCAAAAGACCACTTGTTGGGCGCCGGCAAACCGCCGGTGGCGCCTTCGCGGAACGCGTCGAACAACAACAACATCAATAATGCTAATAACAGTTCGAATAGCAACATGCAACACACAGCTTCCGTGCAGCGCTTCAATCAGCAGAACGATTCGACTCAAATGCAAACGAGAGAAAACAGTAGCAATTCAGTCATGAACGAGGAACTCGCGGCGTTGAGAAGGCAGCTGCAAAGAGCGAAACGAGTGGAAGAACAACTCCGTGTTGAGCTCGAAGACGAACGGTCGATGCGAATGCAGTTAGAGGATGAGTTGGAGAGGCAAAGCGCGCGTGGTAGCAGAGGGATGGGTAGACGTGGTAGTTCAATGGGTTTAGCGCGCCAAGGATCTTCTCACGGTTCGATTTGGAATTTTATAGCTCCGGATCCGTACTCGAACGACTGGCGTTAGGAATGGCTGGTAATTTTGATGCGTGTTGAACAAAATAGAATGACCAACGAGAACATGAAGAGTTTCTTTGCGCTGTAGTAAAATGCTCACATTAAACTTACAATATATTCTTTACTTTCTTTTTCTCGCTCATGTTATGTGTTAGTGTTAGTATTGATTAAATAAACCCACGCTCTTTACGAACTTACGCTTTACCCAGTTCGACCATCATTCTATGCATCGCTTCGCCCATTTTCGCCGGACTCCGAACCACATTCACAGAAGCCTGCTCCAAAGCTTCGATCTTACCAATCGCCGTTCCAGCCTTACCTTGTGTAATTGCGCCCGCGTGGCCCATCCGTCGACCCGGAGGAGCGGTCAAACCGGCAATAAATCCAACCACGGGTTTGTTCGTTCCAGAAGCTTTGATAAACTCCGCAGCCTCTTCCTCCGCCGTGCCGCCAATTTCTCCAATCATGATAATCCCTTCCGTTTCATCATCTTCAACGAATCGTTCTAAGCAGTCCACAAAATTCGTCCCGTTAAAAGGATCACCGCCGATTCCAACGACTGTTGATTGTCCTAGTCCATACTCTGTGGTTTGAAACACCGCTTCGTAAGTAAGCGTCCCGGAACGCGAGACGATGCCGATTTTTCCCGGCTTGTGAATATATCCCGGCATGATACCAATCTTACACTCGCCCGGTTTGATAATTCCGGGACAGTTTGGACCAATCAATCGAGATCTACTCTGCGACATTAGTGCGTCTTTTACTCGGATCATATCGTGTTGAGGCACACCTTCTGTAATGCACACGATTAAGTCCAACTCAGCCTCTAAGGCTTCCAAAATCGCACTCGCGGCAAACGGTGGAGGGACGTATATACTCGTCGCGCTCGCGCCGGTTTGCTCTTTCGCCTCTCTCACCGTGTTAAACACCGGTAAATTTAAGTGCATGGTCCCGCCTTTCTTTGGCGTCACGCCTCCGACTAACTTTGTTCCGTATTTAATAGCCTGTTCCGAGTGAAACGTTCCGTTTTTCCCCGTAAATCCTTGACAAACGACTTTCGTGTCTTTGTTGACGAACACTTTCGGTGGATTTGAGGAAGATTTCGTTGACATTGATTTTGTCACTGCCGTTGCTCTTGCTCCTATTAATGATGACGATGATGAAGAAGATGTGGTACACGAAGAAGAAGAAGAAGAAGAAACAGAGGAAGAGCACGAGGCGGCGACGCGCTGCGCCGATCGTCGTAAATACATATGTTGACTCTTTCTTTTAACTTCTTTGCTTTTGTCCGTGTGAGTGTAATGAGGCAGTTGAGAAAATACAAAAATTGTTCTCTTTTGCTGGTTGGCGCAAGGAACAGGGCAGAGGTGGGGCGATTTTTGATCAGACAGACAGAGAAGAATCGAATTTTTTTCTCGAGTCGATCCAGGAGAGAGAAGAGAGAGAAAATTTTTTCCCTTTGCCCTCGTCAAACTTTTGGACGCTGATTAAGAAAGAAGAGAGAGTAAAGATG
>Ga0213869_10001141_pt1 | contig 20466 bp, 18 predicted proteins | sample PICome_10_FD_160083 | JGI IMG/M metagenome (GOLD analysis project Ga0213869, IMG submission 160083) | Coastal seawater microbial communities near Pivers Island, North Carolina, United States - PICO132 | ecosystem: Environmental > Aquatic > Marine > Coastal | place: USA: North Carolina...
CATCCCGGCTTCGGCGGCGGCATCAATGCCGTCCAGGACCTTCTGGACGGGAAAGTCGACGTCGTTCATTGCCATGAAGGTCGTGTCATGGAGCGAATCAAGACTGACCGTCACTCGGTTCAGGCCGGCAGCGGCCAGGGCCTCTGCTTTGCGCACCAGCAGGGCACCGTTGGTCGTGAGCGCCAGGTCGGTGATCTCGGGTATCGCTGCGAGTCTGGCGACGAGATCCTCGATGCCGCTTCGTAGCAGTGGTTCGCCACCGGTGAGCCGCACCTTAGTGACGCCATGACGGGCAAAGGATTGAGCGACGCGTTCGATTTCTTCGAAGCTGAGTAGCTCGGCCCGTTTCATGTACTGATAGCTGCTGTTGAAGACCTCTTTGGGCATGCAGTAGGTACATCGGAAGTTGCACCGGTCAGTGACCGAGATGCGCAAGTCTCGCACCGGGCGGCCCAGCTTGTCGATGGGAGCAGCAGACAAGGGTGCCCGTTCGGTGTGGTCGGTTGCGGTCATCAGTTGTTACTCCCTGTCTGATTTCTGTAGTTCGTTTCCATTGGTTGCACAACATGCAGCGGGCTGGTGTCAGCGTTGCTAGCCGATGACTTCGCGTAGAAGGGATCAGTGCCGGCGGCGTGGTTGGTGGTGTCGACGATTTTGGTGAGTTCGGGGGCTGCGCGACGGGCCATTGTTTCGAAGCCGTCGCGAAGCGTGGCCGTGGACGAAGCGCACCCTTGGCAACCTCCGCTCATAGCGATGGACAATACGCCGTTCGTCACCGCAACGACGGAGATCCTGCCCCCATGGGCCGCGATCGATGGATTCACTTCGCGATCGAGGAGCTGTTCGATCGCAGCGCGGACCTGTTGGTCATCGCGGCCTGAGTGGGACGGCTCCGCAATTGCGGGTCTTCCGGTTTCGAGGTGGGCTCGGATCTCGGCGCCGATCTGGGATCGAAGGCTTTCCCACGACGCCGAGCGTTCTTTGGTTACCGAGACCGTGGTGTCGGCAATGACAACGGCCGAGATTGCCTCGAGCGTGAGCAGGCGGGAAGGAAGAGTGAAGTCGTCGGTGGCTCGGCTGCGGTCGAACGCGAACGGACCACCGGGATGCACAACCCGATCGACGATGAACTTGCATGTATCGGGATCCGCAACTGAGGTCTCGGCACGAATTCGGATGGCCGACTCATGGGGTGCTTCAGACATCTTGGATCGTCTTGGCATCGTCTCGCTCTGCCATTGCGCGAAGGCTGTCGAAGGCATAGATCCCGGTGCTATGACCATCGGTCCATGCGACATTGATGGCGTAGTTGCCGACGCTGGTGATCGAACGTGGTGCGACGTCGACGGCGATGGTGGCGGGGTCGAGCAGTGCGCGGCCGCTCATCTCCTCGACACATGCCGCACATCGACAAGCCAGCCGCAGGTCTCGGACGTCGAGGTCGTCTTGACGGCCGTCTTCCCACAGCACGGACAGTGTCGTTCGGTCACGTTGAGCCAGTCCAACCGGCGTCGTCGGCGAGCCGTCGGGTCGGACCGCGACCACTGACCAAACCGGTGCGTCATTGTTGGTGTCCCAGGTCCACAAAAACGGGCCCAGTACTGCGGTGGTAAGCCCTTGGAGTTGCGTATCGATCGTGGCGGCAAGGGTCCGGTAGGTTGCCGCAGCAACGGACTCTGGACGTTCGATCACGATGGGTCGGCCGCCGTCACCGCCAAGAACAATGTCGGCGTCGAGTGGGATGGAGCCCAGGAACGCGACGCCGAGGTCGGCGCTCATGTGTTTGCCTCCGCCCTGACCGAACACGTCGGTATCGGTGTTGCAGTGAGGGCAGGTGAAGGTGCTCATGTTCTCGACGATGCCGATGATGGGCACGTTGACGGTTTCGAACATTCGCAGGCCACGTCGAGCGATCTTCAGACTGACATCTTGCGGCGTGGTGACAATGACCACGCCAGAGAGGCGCAAGCTTTGGGCAAGCGTCAGTTGGGTGTCACCGGTCCCTGGGGGCAGGTCGAGGATCAAATAATCGAGCTCTCCCCAGCCAACCTGAGCCACCATCATCTGGAGATACTTGGAGACCATAGGGCCGCGCATGATGGCAGGGTTGTCGTCGTTCCGCAGCAGGCCCATCGAGGCTGCCTTGATGCCATAACGCTCGGGGGGAATCATGCGGCCATCGGCTGTGGCCGAGGGCGGTTGATCAACGGGCAGGCCGAGCATGCCCGGGATGCTCGGGCCGAGGATGTCCGCGTCGACCAGACCAACCCGGCTGCCACTCTGAGAGAGCGCTATCGCAAGGTTCACGGCGACGGTTGATTTCCCAACCCCACCTTTGCCGCTGGCAACCGCGACGATGTCGCGTATCCCTGGCAGCTTGTTCCCCGAAGATTCAGGCGCTGACGCAGTCGGTTTCGGGCTTAACGCGACTGGCTGTGGAACGGGTGTCTCGGGCGACATAGGTCTATTCAATCTCGATGAAGATGCACTCGCCTGGGCATTCTTCGGCTGATTCGATGACGCTTTCGAGTCCGCCCTCGGGGATGCGAGCCATACCGGCTGCTCCGGCCGGGTTGGCAGTTCCGTCGAAGAGCTTCTCGGCCCCGAAGTTCTCGACTGACTCCTTGACGTAGAAGAGGCCGTCGTCCATTCCGAAGAACACCTCGGGTGCGATCTCCTCGCAGAGGCCATCGCCGGTGCAGAGGTCTTGGTCGATCCATACTTTCATGGAGTTAGTCCTTTCGTTTTGCAGCCTGGGTGCGTCGGGGCGGTCGACACGGGGCGGTTGCGCTCGTAACAATCGTGTCAGGCCCGAATCGAGCCCAGATTCCGTCAGGTTTAGTGAGCCGAACCTTGGTCGGGTTGTCACAGTAACAGAAGTTACACAAGTTTAATCTTGCGTAACTGCGAAAGTTCTGTGACCTCGACTACCGTGCCAACATGCACCCGTCGACTGGACAAATCTCGCCAGTACAACGACGCGTCCTGGTGGTCCTCAAGCGGCTGGGCGAGGCCACCGCAGACGACCTCGCCAAAACACTCGAAATCTCCGCCAGCGCGGTTCGCCAACACCTCAGCGCACTCCGATCGGCTGGCTATATCGATGCCGAGCAACAACGCGGTCAGCCCGGACGACCCGCCGACCGGTTCCACACAACCGAGCTGACCGAGGCGATGTTTGTCAAGGACACAAGCAATCTGTCGATCGAACTGCTCTCCCATATGGAAGAGGAAGACCCTGGACTCGTCACCCGCGTCTTCGAACGCCGACGCCAACGACGCGTCGCCGAGACGGCCGACAAGCTCGCCGGCAAGACTCTTGGCGAGAAGGTCGCGGTGCTAGCTGCCGAACTTGATGCCGAGGGCTATCTCGCCGACTTCGACCAGATCGACACGACCCACTTTCGAATCAACCTGCACAGCTGCGCCATGTGGGCCGTTGCCAGCCGCTACGGCCAAGCCTGTGCGACGGAACTCGACTACCTACGTGAGCTTCTCCCCGAAACCACCATCGAGCGCATCACCCACAAGGCCGCTGGCGCTCATATCTGCGCATACGAGGTCAGCAGCACCTGACCGGCGGCGCGGGCTAGCTCAAGAAAAATCGCGCTCGGCGTGGTCGCGGAGTTCGACCTTGCGGATCTTGCCAGTAGCGGTCATGGGAAGTTCGTTGACAATCTTGATGTGGCGCGGAAGTTTGAAGCTGGCAACCTTGCCTTTCAGATGCTCGAGCAGTTCGTCGGTATCGAGGGTCACTGATGGATCGCTCAGCACATAGGCCACGGGCACCTCGCCCAGCCGTTCATCGGCAAGGCCAACAACAGCGGCGTCATTCACACCCGGCAACTCGCGTAGCCGACCTTCCATTTCGGCGGGTGCGACGTTCTCGCCGCCGACTTTGAGCATGTCTTTGAGACGGCCGATGAACACCACATGTCCATCAGGGCGCATCCTGGCGAGATCGCCGGAATGCAGCCAGCCTTCGGCGTCGATTGTTTCAGCGGTGGCCTCGGGTTTGTTGTAGTACCCAAGCATGGTGGTGTAGCTGCGACAGAGGAGCTCGCCGGACTCGCCGGTCGCAACCTCGTCGCCTGTGTCAGGATCAACAATCTTGAGCTCGACGTCGGTCATTGGATAACCAGATGCCTCGGTCCGTTGCTCGACAGTATTCGTCGCATGGCCGACCACACACGCAGTCCACACTTCGCTCATACCCCAACCAGACACCGTGGTGATGAGCTCAGCCTGCACGTGACGGGCGACAGGAATGCTGGACTCTTGCCCGCACGCCAGCGTGCCCATGCGCAGTTTCAGGTCTCGGGGGTTACTGCTGTTCGCTCGGAGGAAGTCGCCCCAGTGGGTATCGAAACCATGCAGAAGCGTGATGCCTTCGACGACAGCTGCGTCGAGGATCTCATTCGCGTCGAACGTCTCGAAGAGCACGATCTTGCTTCCCGTGAGAACGCCAAAGAGCGCCACTTCGGTGAACCCAAACGCATGAAAAAGCGGCAGATACCCAGCGTGCACGTCGGCCGAGGTAACGCCATGCATCTGCGCCCGCTCGGCGACATTGCGGATGACCGCATGGTTGTGCACAGCGCCCTTTGGAAGGCTCGTCGTCCCCGACGTGTAGATGATAATCGCCGGATCACTGGCATCGACCGCGCCGGCTCGTTCGGCGAGTGTCTCGTCGGTGACAACAGCGCCAGCGGCGAGCATGGTCGCCCATGGTGTGGACCCCGTACTGGTGTCGCCGCCGAGCACAATCTTGCGCGTGATCTTGGGCCAGAAGTCAGCGACTTCGTTGATCATCGCGGCGTAATCGACGGGGCCGGAACGATCGCAGAAGATAATCGTCGAGCTGTCGGATTGGTCGACGGTGTACTGCACATCTTCGGAGCGGTAGCGGGTATTGAGCGGCACGGTCACGGCCCCGATTGCGGGAATTGCATACATCAAGAACAGCCACTCGGGCCGATTCGTCATCCACACCGCGACCTTGTCGCCCGACTCGACGCCGCTCGCGATCAAGCCTTTTGCGACACGATCGACCTCGTCGGCGAAGGCTGCGTGTGTCCAACGCCGGGCGCCAAACACGAGCGCCTCGTGATCCGGCCATAATCGAGCAGCCCGACGAGGTAAGTCACCAATGACCTTTGGTTGATACGCCTGCACGTTGCCCTCCCCAGACTGACTGCTCGCAATGCACTACACACCAGTATCTCGCATGGCCCCTGGCGCCGCCATTACACAAGACGGGACCCGACCGGCAGCCGCGCACTTCTTAGGCAGTAGCTAGGACGTGCCGTAGAGCCGAAGCGAGGTCTCAAGCCAGCGCACATCGCTGCCCGAAATCGAGCGACTGCTCGATAACCCGAAATAATCACGAACGGGCCGGCCTGCGGTGACACTGGATGCGGGCTCGTCAGAACAACCAAGTGTGTTCATGGGCAGTCAGCTGTGATCATTAGCCTTCGATTCGGGTCGCGCCAAAGGTTGATGCACTGTCGGCAGTTCCAAAGATTCCCAGATCGACCACCGCATCGATCTGCCACGAGATTGCGTCGGGGTTCGTTGCGTCGAGATTTTGTGCAACATACAGAGCCGCCGATCCGTTCTCGATATCACTGCAGATCAGCGCGTCGCCGGTGCAGTCGACCACGGTCTGTGTTCCACTCGAGTCGCGAGATCGAAGCTGCCGGTGGTGAAGATATTGGCGGTGCCGAGCGCGTTCTCAATCTCTTGCACGATCGCGAAGTTGAGCTGGTCATCGTCGAGAATGGCGTCGCCCGTGTGCGCATAGGTGGAGTCAACCAGGTCGCCATCACGTCCTGCCAGCGACCCGGTGCCGCTGATGGTGTGGGTCGGGCCCTCCAGGCCGCTGAACGGCAACGGCTCTACTGCGACATCCAGGTCGTACCAACGCTTGACGGCATACTCCTGTGCGAGAACAGACGCGGTCGCCGGCTTCGATCCAGTCGAGCGAAAGCGCCTGCTCGGTGGCCGCTGCCGTCTCGAACGAGGCCTGGAAGCGGATCGTCGGCGAGGACAACGTCGTTGTAATAGCGCCGCCGTCGACACGGTGCTGCACGCCGCTCGGCAGGTTCAAGATGGTTGCCGGATCGAAGTCGACGTGCTCGGTCATCGTCTCGATGACCAACATGTGTGGTGGCCGTCCGGAGCCATCGTCGGTGTACACCGCCCACTGGGCTCGCATACCCCCAGCCGGGGACCCGGCTTCGAAGACCGACAAGGTGAGATAGTGCGCCGCCTCGCCGCCATCGAACAGCGCAATCGGGGCCAGTTGTCGTCCAGGTGGGAGGTCAAGCGAGACTTCGAGTCCGTCGGGGTCCGTGATCTCGAAGTGGTAGAAGGTGGCCGGCGTCTCATTGCCGAGGCGCATGCCAACAAAAGGATCGCCCTCGCCCACGAGGCCTGCCAGCCACTCGGGTGTGATGTCGAGAAAATCCGAGTCAAGATTCGCCATGGGTGAGGCGACATATTCCAGATTGTTGACGTAGTAGACAGCGTCCTTAACCTCGGGCTCCAGGTACTGCGACCAGCCGGTCTCATCGGTGAAACTCAGCTGCTCGACATCGACGAGGTAGGCGTCGTGGTTGAACGTTGTGGCGTTATAAAGCACCCGGTCAGACACGCCGTGCGCCCAATAGATGTAGTCGTTGCCGATGGCCATCTCGCGGGTGAATCGTGCCACGTCGGCGTCAGCCGGATCGGGAACGGGAAACGACGACTCAAAGACAGGCACTGCGACCCCGTCGGCGTCGTAACGCGCGCCAGCGGACACGACGTCTCCGTCAACCAGTTCGCGGGTCAGTGGCTCGGCGGGTGTCAACAGGTCAGCGGAATCGGCGGACACCTCTTCGGCGAGCACGTCGACGACCATGAACCTGGGCCGCACGCCAGCGTTGGGGTCGGCCCCCTCTGGTGGGTGTACGAAGACGTCCCATTCCGCACGGGCGCCACCAACGATCGACCCACCGGCTGCGTTGTACAGATTGAGGGCGAAAAAGTACTCACCGTCGGGGTCGTCACTCTCGATGAAACGAGTCGGTGCTATGCGAAATCCTGCAGGAAGCTCGTTCTGCTCAAATGCGGCAATCGCGGCCTCGTCTTTGAAGGCCCAGCGGATATAGACCGATCCCGGCGACGTCGGTTCGCTGGGATCGGCTTCACTCTTGACCACGAAGTCGAGCCAGGCCAGGTTGGACCGATCTGCCACACCGTTGGCGTAGTCGAGCGCGTCCATGCCGACGAACAGCTTCGTGAAGAAGGCCAGCGAGGCGGCCACGTCGTCGGCGTTCGCATCGAGAGGAAGCCGCTGCACTACAGCGACGACCTGTTTAAGTCCGTCGACCGCGGGATCGGCGATGGTCAGCGGCGTCTCGGTGCCGCCCTCGGTCGACGCACGATTCAGTGCGTTGAAGGCGTCGATGAAGCCGACCCCGTTTGCCATGTGAAACGCCAGCGACCCGTTGATCGAACCAACGGCGATGTCGAACGAACCGACTACGGCCTCGGCGGCGACCAATGTCGAGCCGGTAGCCATCGCGTCGTCGAACATCGCTGGCAGCGCGTACACGAAGCCGATGTCGCTATCGCTATCGCCGACTAGTTGCCCCACGCACGGGATGACAGGGCTGGCCTCGGAAGTGCTCGATGCCTCCGCGATGTCGATGATCGATTCGACGGCCATGGCGGTGCCGACGACCAGTACCCCACTCGGCAGCAGCGTCAGTTGGTTGCCAGCGTCATCGAGGTACAGCTCCTGCGCCGACGACCCGTACGTTCGGTCGAGTATCAGCATCGGCCCGGCGACGGCCGCTTCGAGCGTGGCGCTGTTGACCCGGGCCAGCAGCGCGGGACTGCCAGCCTCACTCGTAAATACCACGAGCGCAGTGCGCACTTCCGCAGGTACGTCGATCGACTGAGCGAGCGTTCCGATCACAGCGAGTGGCTCGACGAGTATTGAATTCGCACTCTGTTGTCGCTGGCGCAGCGGTCGCTTCGGTTGGCGCATCTCTGTCGCCGGCAGATGAGTCGGCGCTTAAATCCCTGCCAGAACAACTCGAGGCCAGCAAGATGGCATCGATCGCAAAATCGCGAGCCGCAATGCCATCCTGTTACTGATCCGCAAGTACATATTCATCGGTCCCAGACCCTTCAGAACAGCCTGGCCAGCGCACTATCTTCGATCTCTGTGCGGCGGGCACGAATGAGTTCAAGTACGACTGATCCCACTACGGCAGTGACGAGTGCGACGATCGCGGGTTCGGGGAACGTGCTTGTCGGTCTGACCGCAGTGGGGTCGTGGTCCCCCAACCCGCCAACGCCGTGGGACGCTAAAACCAACATGAGCAAAGCCATCACTCGGGCGAGGGTCCGTCTGCCTGTGGCCGAACCTGAGTCTGAGAGAAGCTGTTTATTTCTGATTACGGCCAGCGCCCTTATCAGAATAGTTCTTATTCCCATCAATTTCGGAATGACTCCTGTTCCGAATTCTGCAGTACTAGCATTCTTTTGGTGAGCCCCGAGTCGGAAGCCCAAACGGAGGCAGTGCATGAGTTTGCTGGACGCCGCCTGCGCGACGCCGAGCAGATGTACACGAAGGGACGGCGCGAGCTGGTCCTGCTTCTGCACGGACATGGCCGCCCGGCCACGATTCCTGACCTACTCGACCGTGGCGCCACGTTGACGCAGAGTTCGATGTACCGAAACATGGTCGATCTCCAAGCCGTCGGCGTGGTGCAGAAGGTTGCCGGCGCCGACGACCGCGCCCGCTACGAGCTGGCCGAGGAACTCATCGGCCATCATCACCACCTGATCTGCACCCAGTGCGGTTCAGTCGACGACTTCGTCGCGCCGGCAAGCATCGAACAGAGCCTCGACAGCGGCTTGGACAAGGTCCTCGTCGACCGGGGGTTCCAGATCAACGGCCACCGCCTGGACATCCTTGGGATCTGTGCCGAATGCGCGTGACATGGCAACCAGCGAACACCCGTACTTTCCCTGAGACCCAGCCGGCTTGCCCATGAGCACCGCCAAACCAGCGCCCGAAAACACTGCCACAAGCAGCTTGCAGTCCCCAGGTCACGACCATTCACACGGCCATTCACACGGTCACAGTCACGACGGAGGAGGCTGGTCCGAGTGGCCTCGGACCCCCATGCTCCGGTCGGTATTGGTGCTCGTCGCCGTTTGCGCTGTGGCCACCGTGCTCGGCCTCATTGCGCTGTGGCCCTCCGAAGAAGATCTTGAGACAGCTGTATCGAACGCCGACGAGATGGGCCTGGTCACCGACCGGCTGTCCGCAGTCGTCACCGACGTAACCGACCAGCGCTGCTCGTACTCCACACCCGAACGGCCGCAGCTGTGTCGCGTCATCTCCTTCGAGCTGACTGAAGGGCCAGACGAAGGCGACGTCCTATCGTTGCCGGAATTCAACCTGCTGCAGGACCGCGTCACCGACAGGGTTGAGGTCGGCGACAAGATCATCGTCGGCTACGAAGACGCGACCGACTTCTACTTCTACGCCGACCGCGACCGCCGCGTATCTCTGGCGTGGCTCGGCGTGCTCTTCGCAGCAATCGTCGTCGGCTTCGGTCGCCTCCGCGGACTCCTCGCGCTCATCGCCATGGCGTCAACGTTGGTCGTACTCATCGTATTTGTGGGCCCGTCGGTGCTCGACGGCAACGACCCAGTGCTGGTCTCGGTTGTTGCTGCCGCAGCGATCGCTTTCGTCAGCCTGTACCTAACCCACGGGTTCACTCCCACCACAACCATTGCGCTGTCGGGCACCTTGGCAGCGCTCGGACTGACATTCGGCCTCTCGTGGGCCATGTTTGAAATCGCGCGGTTCACCGGCCTAGCCACCGAAGAAGCGTTGATCCTGCCTTTCTTGTCGGAAAACATCAACGTCGCCGGCTTGTTGCTCGGTGGTGCGGTCATCGGCGCTCTCGGCGCACTCGACGACGTCACCGTGACTCAGGTCGCCACCGTTGCCGAACTCCGCCGCCGCAACCCCAATCTGAGTTCCGCCGAACTCATCACATCGGGTATTCGTATTGGACGCGAACACATCGCGTCCACTGTCAACACCCTTCTCCTGGCCTACGCCGGTGCCAGCATGCCCCTGCTCTTGCTGTTTGCTGTGTCGGACCAATCGCTGGTCATGATCGCAAACTCCGAACTGATCGCCGTCGAGATCGTGCGCACCCTCTGCGGGTCCATCGGCCTCATCGCAGCGGTCCCTGTCACCACCGCGCTCGCCGCTGCCGTCCTGCGTCCGACCGAAGACGAATCCTCGCTTCCAGAGAAGAGGCCGCCACGCCCGAAAGCCATCATCTATCCAACCAACGAGGAGCCCTCGTCGCCACCACATGCCGATGAAGTGCCATCCCCTTCGCCACTTGAACGAGCACCTCGGTGGGAAGACTTCGCCCCAGACGACACATAGGTGGGTTCGGACGCTTTGCTGGTTGAGCCGAGCTGCCGCCGGCCGGGTCACCGTTATCATCACAGGATGACCCGTCAGCGCAGCATGAAAAGCCCGGTTCATGGTGGTCGATATCACACCCATCAGCGCACTGGATCATGAGAGCACTACCGTGGCTCTGGCTGGCCCTAACAGCGACCTGGTTAGCGATCATCTTCGTCACCGACCAACCGGCCTGGCCGCTGCCTCTCTGGATCGCACTTACCCTGGGCCTCTGGTCCCGCTTCGACCGGACCAGCGAACTGGCGCCAGACAAGAGCTGACAGCCATCTGCGACCACCGTTCGTTCGCGATGTAAGGCTCCATCGTCGGTTCCACCCAGCCACATGCTGCGTTGACACGTAGCCAGGTCCACGCCCGGCACTTCGCCCACACCAAACTTGTGACCAGCGCCAAGAGGTAGGACTACTGTTCGACAATGACATCTCCTAAGTTCAGTCCCGCCGAGAACGGCGTTCTTGCAGGTGTGAAAGTTGTCGAGTTCGCCCAGAACGCTGCGGTTCCCCAATGCGCACGACTCTTGGCAGGCATGGGCGCAGATGTCGTCAAGGTCGAGCCACCAACCGGCGATGCAATGCGACATCTGGCGCCACTCACTGGGCACGAGAGCCGGGCCTATGCCACGATCAACCCGGGCAAGCGTGCCATCTGTCTCGACCTCACCGCAGAGTCTTCCCGTCCTGTCGTCGACCGGCTTGTGCAGTGGGCTGACGTTGCTCTCATGGGTTTCAAGCGCACTGATCTCGAACGGTTTGGATTGCACTGGGAGCGCGTACATGAGCTGAATCCAACGCTCGTGTCGTTGGAGTTCACCGCCTATGGCCCGAAAGGACCCGAGGCTGACCAACCGGGTTACGACATGCTCATCCAAGCCTTCAGCGGACTCGGCTTCAGCATGAATCGCACCAACGACGGCGTGCCGCTCCCCACCCGACCGGCATTCGTTGATTTCTCAAGCGGTGCAATGGCATGTGTCGGCGTGGTGGCTGCCTTGCGGCATCGAGATCGGACCGGAGTTGGCGAACGCGTCGATGCATCACTCCTGGGAACAGCACTTTCGCTCGGTACGCCGATGTTCCAGCGGTTCGAGCAGGATGCAGAAGGACTTGAGCAGCTCCGAGAGGAACTCGACCTGCTCCGTCAGGCCGGAACCGGATTCGTAGAGCAGCGAGCGCACTATGAAACCCGAGTGAACTCTGGCTTCCTCTTCCGGGTGTACGTGCGTCCCTATCGCACCGCCGATGGACTCATCTCGATCTCGGGCTTCTCCCCTGGACTAATTGCTCGGTTCCACGAGCTGACTGGCCTCGAACAACTGCCACTCAGCACACAACCTGGAACGCCCGAGTTCGATCGAGTCGTAGGTGCGGCAGAAGCACTCTTCGCTACCAAGTCCACCGCCGAGTGGCTCGAAGCGCTTCAACAGGTCGGTTATCCCTGCGCCCGCTTCAACACGCCAGACGAAGCGGTCGGCGAAGTCCAGGCGATCGCCAACGACTATGTCGTCGACCTTGACCACCCCGACTTTGGTGGTTATCGCACGATCGGCATGCCATTCAGTTTCGGCACCGCCCCTGTTGGTGTATCGACGCCATCACCACGACTGGGCGAGCACACCCACCAGGTCCTGAGCGAGCTCGGCATGAGCGACGACGAGATCACGACGCTGAACGACACCGGTGTCGTAGGGACCGATGCTGAGTGATCAGATCAAGAATCTGATTGAGTGGCGCATACGTATCGTCACCGTGGTCGCCCTCACGTTGTCTATCTCCCGCGTGGTCGAACGAACTCGTACCGACGTTCGCGTGGCCGACACGAACCCTGGGGCGCTCCACGTATAAACGACGTTTGGGCGTTGACGTCGTAGCACAGCACGTAACCACCGTCGACGGCCACCCATACATCCCCATCGTTGGCATCGATCCGGGCGCCGGATCCGGCTCCGAGTCCTTCGATGGTGAAGGTGTAGTGCTCAGCCTCGACGCCAGCGATCGTCTCAACGCCGACTAAGGACGCGTTGCCTGCGGGAGTCACCATGTCGATGACGCCAGCGAGAACACTGTTCAGGCCGAGCTCGAACGGGGAAGAAGAGTCACTTCTCTGAGCTGTCCGCCAGCAAAGAACTGCTGAAATCCCCGTACGGTCGGCGGTGGATCAGAGCGCAGTAGGACGCAGTTGGGAGCGACTGGTCGCAGACCAATCTGCGACAAACCGATAGCGGTCACCGCGGATCGTTGTTGTGCGCCACTCGACCGGGACCCCGTCGCGACGACCGAGGCGTTCGAGGAAGAATGCTGCCGCGTTGGCGTTCAGCTGAAGGCACGCTCGATCATCAGCTGATGGCACGACTGGTGTCAGACGTTCCCAGCCTTGATTTGGTACCGGCGCATCACACTTCGTCAACTCGTCATACAGCGCCGTATGAGTCCAGTCAACATCCAAAAGAGGCTCGGCGATACTCAGCGGCAACCACGCTCGATCAACGGCCAGAGGTTCTCTATCGGCGCTGCGGAGCCGGGCAAGCAGCACAAGTTTGGTGTCTTCCGGGACTTCCAGATGTGAGGCGGCGACCGTGTCAGCCACAATTTCAAGCGCCAGGACCTCGCTTGTCTGTTCAGCTCCAGCGGCCTCTACAGAGTCAAACAAGCTGTAGAGCGTTCCTAAAGACTGTTCGAACTCAGAACGATTCACTACCGTGCCGCGTCCTCGCTCACGCCGCAATACCCCTGCCTTATTGAGCTGCCTGACCGCTTCTCGCACGGTGTGGCGGCTCACCTCATAGGCCTCGGTAAGCATCAAGTCTGTGGGGAACGCATCGTCAAACTCGCCGTCTTCGAGTCGCCGCCGCAGGTCGGTCTCCAACTGAGCCCACAACGGCAGTGGGCTCGAACGATCAAGCCGGGCAACGTTTGCAGCGATAGCTGGTGGAGCGGGCCTAGGAGTGGGTGTTGCGATAGCCATTGAGACCGCCGTCGATATATTTGGTATTGCGGTAGCCCATGCTCTTCAGCGTTGCTGCCGACAGTGCACCACGGTTCGCTGCGTTGCAGTAACACAGAACGGTGGCGTCGAGATCAGGGATCTGGCCCTCGATGTTCATCTCGAGGGTGCCGCGACTTACATGTATCGAGCCTTCGATGTGGCCTGCGTCATGTTCCTCCTTGTCGCGGATGTCGAGCGCTATTGCGCCTGATGTAATGAGTGCGTCGACGTCCTCGGGAGTTACGGACTCGACTTGGGAGCGGGCTTGTTCAGCAAGTGCTTGAAATTTCTCTGTGTATGCCATGTGATGCCTCGTTTGGGTTGCTCGTTATCGGGTGTGGTGGGTTGGGGTGGAGGTGCAGTCACAACGGGACGTGTCCGCACCGCCACGCCGAAGGTCAGGCTGAGGCGGGCGTCAGCTCGGTCCAGGCGCCATAACCGCCAAGGATGTCGGAGACGTCTGCGAAGCCGGCTTGGCGCAACATGCTGGCCCCGACGGATGAGCGGTAGCCACCAGCGCAGAACACGACAGTCGGTGCGGCTGGATCGAGTTCGCCGATACGGCTCGGTAGTTGGCTGACCGGGATGGCGTCAGCACCGTCGATCGATCCGAGCAAGAACTCGCCAGGATTACGGATGTCGACAAGCTGCAACCCTTGGATCTGAGCACGACGTTGCTCAAATTCACTTGCGGTCATCCTTGAAGCACGTTGCACCCGCTCAGGATGCGACGCCATCACTGCCAATGGGTGCTCGAGGTAACCAACGACTCGGTCAAAGCCGATCCGTGCCAGTCGGTTTTTAGCTTCGAGTTCGAATCCGACATCGACGACCAACACGATGTCGGCATCGTTTGGCACAACAGAACCTGCGAATTCGGCGTATCGGCCGTTGAGGCCCACATTGATGGACCCAACAAGATGGCCATGGCCAAACTCTTCGGGGTCACGGCCGTCGACGACCAAGGCGCCACCAGCAACCGCAGCGTCGACCTCATCGAGGTTGAGCACTGTTGGCAGCTTCGTTTCATCGAGTACCGGGCGATCCTTACGGTTAAGGACTGCGTCGTAGGCAAAGTAGCCGGGGGCGGGCGCTTGCCCTTCGGTGACCAGCTGCACGAATGTTTCGCGGTCTGGGGCGAGCAACGCATAGTTGTTGCGTCGCTGATCGCCCATGGTCGACCAGGTGTCCGTCGACAGGTTCTTGCCGCAGGCAGAACCGGCGCCGTGAGCCGGGTAGACCTTGGTCGCATCGGGCAGTGGCAGCAGCTTGTTGTGCAAGCTGTCGTAGAGATTCTCGGCTAGCTCGTTGCTGGTGAAACCAATCGAAGAAAGAAGATCAGGTCGCCCGACGTCGCCGATAAAGAGCGTGTCGCCGGTCAACACTCCATACGGGACCTCGTCGCCGGCGTGCTCTCGCACCACGATGCTTATCGATTCAGGTGTGTGGCCGGGGGTGTGCAGGATCTCCAGTTCGACCTCGCCAAGCGAGATGCGTTCACCGTCCGCGAGCTTGTGAGATGCGAACTCAGTCTCTGCTACGGCCGAGAAAGCGATGTCAGCGCCGGTCGCTTCTGCCAGTTCGAGGTGGCCCGACAAGAAGTCGGCATGGAAATGGGTTTCGAGAACCAGTTCGATGGTCAGTCCCGCTGCTTCAGCGTCGGCAAGGTATTCGCCAACGTCTCGACGCGGGTCGACAACAACGGCGCGACCCGTGGTTTCATCACCAATGAGATAGGACGCCTGGGAGAGGCAGTCGAGGTAGTACTGAGTGAACTTCATGATGTGTGCTCCTATGGATCTTCTTGCTAGCGGGCGTTAATGGGGTTATGCAGCTTTGAGTTCTTCGAGAATGCCGGTGATGTCACAAGCGTTGGTGCGGTTGTATGGGAGCTTGGCCAGCACTGCTGCCATAGCGCAGGTGTTTGACACCGCTGAGTAGGCGAGGCCAGCGCCGACGCCTGCTGCGATCCATTCCAGACCTGGGACAAAGATGCTTGCGACAACCGCCACGATGGCGAATGTGCCAGCGACGAAGCGGACTTGGCGATCCATGGCCCACCGGGTGGTGTTGCCAACAGTGAGGTCTCCCCCAGCTGCTTGCCAGCTGGTCATGCCGCCTTCGAGGATGTGCAACGTTGCTTTGCCAGCTTCGGTCAGTTTCTCATGCGCTTGGCTGGCCCGGCCGCCGCTTTGGCAGACCAAGACAACGGGATGTTCAACGTCTGCGAGGTCACGGACGTGTTCGCCCAGGGTGTCCAGCGGCACGTTGTAGGACCCGGGGATGTGCGAGTTTTCGAATTCGCCGCCGGTGCGTACGTCCAGGATGCGAATCGCTGGGTCTTCGAGCTGCAGCTGCTGGAGCTGGGTGACATCGATGACGTCGGTTGCAGGGAAAGTAGTGGTCATGATGCCTCCAAGGCAATAAGGGATTGGGTGGGGGTTGGTGTTGTGACGGGTATGAGTTCGCCCGTCACGAGGTCCTGGACGGCGCCGCGGATCTCGACGTTTCCAGCTCGTGCTGCCTGTCCAACCGGTCCATCGTGATCAACGAGCGCTTGCACGGTGGCTGCAACATTGAGCGCCGAGATTTCATCCGGCGTGGCGTCGGGACGGGCCTTTGCGATTTCGCAGATCGAGCTGACAACTGGTGCCAGGTGGCCGCCGCATGTGCCGGCGACTGCAGCGCCTACCGCGCCGCAGCTGGTGTGGCCCAGAACAACAATGAGGTCAACGTCGAGGCTGGCAACTGCGTAGTCGAGGCTGGCCAGTGCTGAGGGCACTGCCGTGTTACCGGCTATGCGGATGACGAAGAGGTTTCCTGCCGGCTGGTCGAAGATGACCGAGGGAGGCACTCGCGCATCGGAGCAGGCAAGGATCGCTGCTTTAGGTTCGTGATTAGGTGGTCGCGTTACCGGCCCAGGCGCGGTTGCACGGTGCGCATTAACGAGCGTGTTCCAAGATGTTTCAGACATTGCAGTCAACCTTCGTTTCAGAGGTGGTGGTGTCTGTTGGGGTTCGTTCATCGATCCCGTGGAGCCGTTGATCGGCGGGCGCTGGCTGTCCGGCTCTGATCACCGTGAGAGCGTCGTTCGTGCTGGTGTGGACACGGTCGCTGAGCTCGTCCCAGATACCGGATCGACGAAGCACATCTCGGACGGGGCCCTTCACATCGGTGAGGTGCAACTCGACGTTGCGTGAAGCGATCTCGTTGAGCAGATCGTGGAACATCTCCGCACCGGTGGCGTCGAGATCGTTTATCCCCGACGCATCCAGAACCAACGCTCGTGGTTCTTGGGTGATCTGGTCGGCATGATCGAGGATCAGTTTCTTTACGTTGACGGCATTGACAAATGACACCGCAGCATCGATGCGCACAATGTGGACGCCCTCGATGGTGTTGGCTTCAGGGAAACGTTCGACGTTGCGGTAGCTGGTCGTGCCATCGACATGGCCGAGCACTGCGGAGTGTGGCATCGACATGCGAGCGAATACGACGAGCACCGATGCAACCACCGCTACCAAAATGCCGAGTTCGATCCCCAGGATCAGGGTTGCGAAGAACGCCACGCTCAGGCCAATGAGGTCACTCTTTTTTACCTGGGCGATGTGTCGCATCTCAGCGGTGTCGATCAGACCGGTGACCGCCATGATGATGATGGCGCCAAGGGCTGCGTTGGGCAACGATGCGAAGAGTGGTGTTAAGAACGCGATGGTCACCAACACGATTCCGGCGGTGATGAGTGATGCGAATGGGGTGCGAGCGCCAGCTGTGTCGTTGACTGCGGTTCGAGAGAAGCCGCCGGTCACTGGGTAACCGCCGAAGAGGCCAGCGGCAACGTTGGCGGCGCCTAGACCAATGAGTTCGCTGTTCGCAATCACTTCGTAGCGGTGACGGCGGGCGTATACCTTGGCGACGGCGATCGACTCCATGAAACCAACGATCGTGATCACAAACGCGGTGGGCAGAAGTGTTCCCGTAAGGGAGCCGTCGAAGTCGGGTAGGCCGAACGCTGGGAGTTTGTCGGGGATATCTCCAACAACCTTGACGCCACGATCCTCGAGGTCGAATAGCTGCACTGCGAGGATCGAGCCAACGACCACAACGAGTGCGGCCGGGACTTTGGGGGCGAATCGTTTCAGCGAGAACAGCGCAGCGAGTGAAACACTGCCGAGAACCAGCGTGGTTGAGTTGGTTGTTGAGAGATTGTCGACTACCTCACGAACGGTTTCGTAGAAGTGTTCTTTGCGTTCGATGGAGATGCCGAAGATGTGTTTGGCCTGCGAGAACCCGATGATGATCGCTGCCGCGGCAGTGAAACCGACCAGCACCGAATGTGACAAGAAGTTCACCAGGAATCCGAGGCGGCCAAGACCGAGGACGATGTGAATAACACCAACCATCAACGCCAACAGCGCTGCGGTGGCAAAATACGCTGCGGTCCCCTCCTCGACCAAAGGCGCGAGTGCGGACGCAGTCAATAGCGAGACGATCGCGACAGGACCTACAGCGAGCTGGCGAGAGGTGCCGAACAGTGCGTAGATGATCACCGGGATCGTTGCGGCGTACAGGCCCACCTCGGCTGGAAGCCCAGCGAGTAATGCATAGGCCATGGCTTGCGGGACCAGCATTGCGCCAACCGTGAGCCCAGCAGCTAGGTCGCTGCGCAGATCCGTCCGGTCATATCGCGGTGCCCAAGACAAGATCGGAAGAATCTCCGCAACGTTCATAGTCCCAATATACGTACATTTGTACAAATGTCAACCCATGATCCTCAAACCACGCAAACGGACACCCCCTTTACCCCACCTGCGGGCCGTATCAAGGCCCGTCGCTCAGCTGCGACGCCTGCGCTCTATCTCTTAAGCGTTAGCATCGAGCATGCCTCCGCATCTTGGACCCATCTGCGTCGTTGGCGCTGGAATCATCGGCGCTTCAGCCGCACTCCACCTGATCGAGTCTGGCGCTCGTGATGTCATCGTCATCGACGCTGGTGAACCGCTGGCCGGCACCACACCAGCCGGCGCCGGTTTCGTCGCACGTTTCGGCGCTGATCACAACCGTCGGCTTGGTTCGTGCACCATCCCGCTGCAGGAGTACGGCCTGGAGTTCTACCGAGGTCTGCACGAGTCGGGCGCAGATCTCGAATTTGCGAGCAACGGAAATGTGGTGCTCGCCTGCACGCCAACCATGCTCGACACACTGGCCGACGGCATCATGGGACATCCCCATGTTGGCGCTGGCACGCGAGTGCTCGACGCGGACGGTGTTACAGAAGTCATGTGTGGAGCGGTCGATCCAGCGGCCGTCGCTGGTGGCATCTATATGCCAGAAGCCATTCAGCTCACCACCGGTCTCGCTCAGCAGGAAATCATTACCCGTCTCAAAGATGCGGGTGTGCAGTTCCAGTGGGACACACCAGCAACGGGTGTGCGCATCGCCGATGGCGCAGTCACCGGCGTGGTGACCACCAAGGGAACGATCGACGCGTCGACCATCGTATTCGCTGCAGGGGCATGGAATCAGACTCTCCTGGAATCCGTGGATCGCCGCCTCCCACTCATCCCGATGGTCGCGACCCGCTGTGTTTCCGAGCACGCAGGCTTGTCGCCGCTCATGCCGACGGTGCAATGCCTGGAGCTTCACCTGTGGCTTCGAGAGCTGCACGGCGCATTCTCGTGGGGCGGCAGCTTTTCGTATCGACTCCTGTCGGCGCTCAAAGAGGACGGACTTGAGTTCGGGTACGAGCGCCCCGTGTCACAGTCGCTGCTCGATGCGCAGTATGCCTCTCAAGAAAATATCGCCGCAGTCTTCCCGGCGCTGTCCGGGCTCTCGACAACCGAGACCATCCAAGGAATCCCCGTCTATACCGTCGATGGCGGGCTCTACGTCGGAGCGGTTCCCGGCATCGATGGCCTGTGGGCCCTCGCTGGCGATAGCGAGTCCGGCATAACCCACGGACCCGGTATGGGCAAACTTGTTGCCCAACTCATCATGGGTGAGACCCCCTTTGCTGACCCGACACCGTTCCGCCTCGACCGCATTGACCCTGCGGCCTACCCGGACGAGGCCTCCATGGTCGCAGCCATGGCAGAAGACCGCATCGCCACCGCCGCCCAACTCAACTGATCCGCCCCTTCTCCGCCGACTCGCTGGACACCGCCATGGCGGTGCTCTTTCGCAACGAGGACGTAAGTCCCTGGATCACCAGCAACGAACTCGTTAACTTCTGTTAGGTGGTCCGTATGGAGCGGGCCATCTTCGCCTCTTGAACGGCGAGCACGAAGAAGAGCAGGTGGCCTCTATGAAATCGGCACTACCTCCGTTGGTGCAGCGGTCCCTTCAATCGGTTTTAGGAACCGTGCTCGTGTTGGTCGCAGTGGCCATGGCGGCATCGAATGCTGGGGCTCAAGACGCCGCTACCTTTGGTGGTGTCGAGTTCCCGCAGGGTGCCATCTCGTTTGCGGACCGGGTTGTCAGCTACACCAGCGCCGAGGGCGTGATTGCTCCTAACGACGATCCAACACGGGCCCTAGGGCCGCCCGATGATGCCGGTGCAATGGTGTCCCTTGGCAACGCCGATTCCCAGTGCCAGACCTCGTTGGTGCTGGAGTTCGTCGACAACTACTTGGTCGACGTCGAGGGAAACGATCTCTGGATCTTCGAAGTGGGACCCGCTGTCGAGGCGACCGAATTGTTCATCAGCACCGACGCGGTCAACTGGATCGCGATCGGAAAGGTCGAAGGTTCGACCCGTGGCGCGGACATCGCCGACTTCGTTTCGCCGGGCCAGAAGTTTCCGTTCATCCGCCTGTGTGACTTCCCTGACGGTGTCACAAGCGGCTCACCTTACGCCGGCCCCGACATCACAGCAGTCGGCGCAATCGGGTCGATAGTCCGCCCGCCCAGCGAACAGACCAACCCGCCAACGGTCACCGGTGACGGCCAAACAGGTAGCGGCCAAACAA
>Ga0213869_10001147_pt1 | contig 20324 bp, 18 predicted proteins | sample PICome_10_FD_160083 | JGI IMG/M metagenome (GOLD analysis project Ga0213869, IMG submission 160083) | Coastal seawater microbial communities near Pivers Island, North Carolina, United States - PICO132 | ecosystem: Environmental > Aquatic > Marine > Coastal | place: USA: North Carolina...
CGTTCAACCCGCCTTCACCGGCAAAGGCGAAAGTGCTTTGCACGCCGGGCGTGTTGATGATGATGGCTTCCGCCTGTTTCAGCAGTTGATCTTTTTCCTGCAGCGATAGATTACCGCGCGCCTGAATATAGACAATGGCTTGCTCTGGCTCTGTCGCGACAAAAAATTCGACGCCTTTGTTGTTTTGACCAAAATATTGGAAGGTGGTGATAACAAAGAAAACCACCGCAGCCAAAGAGACGACGGGCATGACCGGGTTACCGGTGATGAACTTGATGAAATAGCCAAAAGCCGTGCGCTGATGCCCGCCCTTAACCCGCGCTTTGTTTGCGCGAAATTCAACAGAGCCCATGACGATCGAAGCGACAATGGCGCCAACTAAAAACAATCCGATGCCCAGTGCGGTCCCGCCGAAACCTTCGGGGGCTCGCCCGCCGAAGAGATAGCCAGGGTTGAGCAGCTGCATTGCGCCAACAAACAGCCCATAGAGAGAGATGGGCACCAAAACGGCGCGGACCACTAGGGGCAGGCGGCGCAGGCTGTCAGAGGCCGTGCCGAATTTCTGGCTCAATGAGCCGGAAACGCCGCCCAAAACGGGCAGGTAGATCAGCGCGACGACCAGCGAAGCGGAGAGTACAAAAATCAATGTGACGGGCAACATGCCCATAAATTGCCCCGGCACGCCCGGCCAAAAGAGCATGGGCAGGAAGGCACAAAGGGTCGTGGCGGTTGAGGAAACAATCGGCCAGAACATGCGTTTGGCTGCATCGCCATAGGCCTGCATCGGCCCGGCGCCCTCAGAAATGCGTTTATCTGCGTATTCGACAACCACAATGGCCCCATCGACCAACATACCCACAGCCAAAATCAGCCCGAACATGACGATGTTTGAAATCGAAATCCCCATAACCGCCAGAAAGGCGAAGCAGAGCAAAAACGAGGTAGGAATGGCAAACCCCACCAAAAAGGCGGGACGCGACCCCAGCGCAGCCAGAACCACAATCATCACCAGGGCGATGGCGGTGAGGACTGAGCCTTCCAGCTGTTTGACCATACTGTCCACATTCCGCGATTGATCGTTGGAGGTGCTGACTTGAATGGCATTTTGCAGCTCGACGGGCCAAAGCGCAGTTTGTTTTGCCACTTCTTCGCGGACAAGATTTGCCGTGTCAATCAGGTTGAAGCCTTTGCGCTTTACGACCTGAATGGCGACGGTGGTTTCGCCATTAAAGCGGGCCGTGCCGGTGCGATCTGCAAAGGTCAGGCGGATGTCGGCTATATCGCCGAGGGTCACAACCCGGTCGCCATTGATCTTGACCGGCAGATTGTAAACGTCGACAGGCGCGTCAAAGGATGACGGGATCTTGACCGAAAAGTTGGAATTTTCCGTGTCAACAGAGCCGGCGGGGATCAGTTGGTTGTTGTTTACCACCACGCCAATCAATTCGCCCGCCGTCACATTATAGGACTCCAGCTTTAACGGGTCGATTAGCACTTCCAACATTTCTTCCCGGTGCCCGGTCAACCCGGCGCTTAAAATCGGTTCGAGACTTTCAATCCGATCCTGAAGATCCTGCGCAACCTTCAATAATGTGCGCTCAGGCACGGATCCCGACAGGGAGATGATGATGATCGGGAATTCAGAGAAGTTAAACTCACTGATCGAATAGGTGTCGCCGCCATTGGGGAATTTGGTTTGCGCATTGCCCATGCGGTCGCGCACATCGGCGATGATTTTGGTTTTATCCCACCCAAACTCAAATTCCAAAACCACGTTGGCATAGCCATCCACAGCCGTAGCAGTTAGTTTTTTGAGCCCGTCCAAATCCGACAGTTCTGTTTCCATCGGCTTAATAAGAAGTTTTTCACTGTCTTCCGCTGAAATACCTTGGAATGGCATGGAAATGATCAGAGCGGGGATTTCAATATCTGGTTCGCCTTCCTTGGGCAAAACCGCATAGGCAAAAGTACCCACCGCTAACGACAGCATAATGAAGGCCAGCACCATGCGTGCGCGGGCTATGGCCCAATCGACCAAACCGGTCATTGTGTTGCCTCCGTAATGGTGGGATCGACGACCACCCCATCTGTGACAAACTCTTGTCCCACAACGATTACATCTGCCTCAAGCGGCAGTCCGGCAACCCAAACCCCTTGCACAGTGTCGCGGATCAAGGTCACTTGGACGAAGCGCACAGTATTGGCATCGCCCAATACCCGCAGCCCCAAAGTGCCGCTGTCATTCAGGGTTAAAGCGGAGCCTGGTAAAAGATGTGCCAGCGTGCCTTGGGCAGAAATTGTAATATCTGCGGTTTGTCCGGCGCTGACGTTTAGATCTTCATTGGGGACGGTGACCTCGATTTGGAATGTGCGCGTGATCTTATCAGCTGAGCGCGAAATGAAGCTCACCTCGCCAAAAATCTTGCGACCATCCACCAATTGCGCTTCGGCCTTGGCGCCGATTTTCACATGCTGCACCGCCATTTCTGGTACGTATCCCACCAGTCTAATGGGATCCAGCTGTAAAACTGTGGCGCAAAGACCGCCAGGCTGCAAAAGACTGCCCAGCTCGGCAGTGTCGGATTCTAAAATACCATCAAAGGAGGCGCGTATGACCAGACGGGAAATTTCTTTTTGCGCCAAAGCGACCGAAGCTTCGGCCGACTGGATGCCGGCGAGCGTCGACTGCAAGCCTGATTGCGCAGCAGCCACTCCAGCGCGGGCAGTTTGCGTCGCCGCTGTGGCGCTGGCCACACGCGATTCAGAGGCAAAGCCCCCCTGCGACAATTTCTCAGCTGCCCGATCGTTGATTAACGCCTCCTGCAAACGGGCCTCGGCCTCGATCACACGGGCTTCTGCTTCGGGCACTCGCGCGCGCGACTCGGCCAGGCGTGCTTCGGCCTCCGCCAAGGATACACCACGTGTGCCTGGGTCAATTTCACACATGGGTTGATCGGCGCGCACAGAGGCGCCTTTGCGCAGCGGTTGAGAGATGATGCGGCCACTGGTTTCTGCCCGCAAATCGACCTGGCGTGTCGCGCGCGTCGCGCCGCGCACGGTTACGGCGCTGTCAACATTCTGCGCCGTTGAGGGCAAGATGGCCACTGAAACAATCGGTGCGCTGTTTTGAGAGGGCGTCGCTGCGGGAGCCGCCGCTGGAGCTGGCTGAGTGGCCATTTCGGGCATCTCGCTTTTACCGGTGCCAAAGCCCAGCAGAACATCTCTTTGAAAAACGAACAAGTAGATGACTGCGGCTACCAGAATGGCGGTTAAAAATGGAAAAATGCGCATGCGTGCCTCTCGTTCTGGGAATTCAAAAGCGGTTCCACCATGTTGAACTATCTATTCCAATTTTACTGAGGCACAAGGGAGCTGGCGTGAAATATGCGCTGAAAATCAGCGAAATGAGTAGCAGATCCAAGGATTATCCACATGTTAAACATCTCTTAACCTTCAAAGGGCTTGTGGGATACGGATGGTTTTGCCTATACATCATGGAAATTAGATAGAGGCTGGCAGATGTCCAATAGCGATAGTTTTATTGATGAAGTCACAGAAGAAGTACGCCGGGATCGCTTGTTTGGCTATTTTCGTCGCTACGGCTGGATTCCTGCGGTTATAATCATCGGCCTTGTGGGAGGTACTGCTTATAACGAGTGGTCCACAGTGCAAGTGGCACAGGTGGCACAGGCGCGCGGCGATGCTTTGCTGGACGCTTTGGAGCTTGAAGATGTGGCTGAACGCGCGGCCTCTTTGAGTACAATTGCCCAGGAAGACGAGGATGCACTCGTAGCTAAATTGCTGGCGGCTGGCGTTGATGCAGAGCAGGCGGCAGATCTGCTCGGATCGATTGCCACTGACGACACGCAGCCCCAATATATCCGTGACCTCGCCCGGTTGAAAATGGCCAGTATAGATGGCGCTGTCACTGTCGACGAGGCTGCCGCGATCCTCGTGGAGTTGTCCAAGCCAGGTGGGGTTTACCGCAATGTGGCGATGGAACTTTTGGTGGCGCTAGAGTTACGGCGAGGCAGTATAGAAGCTGCGCTTGCGCTTTTGCAAGCCCATATCAAAGACGCCGATGCCAGTTCGGAGCAAATCCAGCGCATGGCGGAGTTAATCGTGGCTTTAGGGGCAATCCCGGAGTTGGCATACTAAATTTTTTATGTTAATGTTTTTTTACAATAATAAAACAGCTTAGGTCGGCAAATCGGAGCAGGAGACACGCATGGGACTAAAAGCCGTGCTCTACATCGGACTTTTGGGCTTTGGCGTCGGGTGCTCCAACAGCGATCCGCGTTTGCAAGGGGAGCGTCAACTTCTTGATGGAACGGTTTTTGTGGAAACCGACGCACGGTTTTTAGCGGAAAATCTGCCTGATCTGCGGTTGCCGCAGCCCCAACCTATGGCAGCTTGGACCCATCAAGGTGGCAATGCCCAGCATATCGCCGCGCACGCAGAGCTGCCTGCAGCGCTGACATTGAGCTGGTCGCGCCGGATTGGTGCGGGCGATGCCAAGCGCCATCAAATTTCCGCCGCTCCCGTGGCGCAGACCGGGCGGCTATACACGATTGACAGCCAATCGATGGTTACAGCACTTGAAGATACAGGCACGATTCTGTGGCAGACGGAACTTGGAAAGTCATCTGATCACCCGAAAGATGCCTCCGGTGGTGGGTTGGCTGTGCGTGGAACGCAGCTCTTCATCACGACGGGGTTTGGCACTGTTGTGGCCTTGGACACCGCGTCCGGTGCTCAGCTTTGGTCCCAAGATCTGGCAAGCTATGGTGGCGCTTCCCCAACCGTCTATGAAGATTTACTCTATATAGCGGCGCGTGATGGCGCGGCCTGGGCCATTGATACAACCAATGGCCGGGTAAAGTGGCAACTCGCCGGTCCCGCGGTTGCGGTCAGTCACACGGGTGGGCCCGGACCGGCCGTGTCTGACAAATATGCAGTCTTTCCTTTCGGCTCGGGCGATGTATTGGCCTCATTTCGCAGGGGTGGGCTGCGGTCTTGGAGCTCTGGTCTTTCCGGGGCTCGCTTGGGCCTGGCCTCAACCAAGGTGCGAGATTTAACGGGCCAACCGGTCATTGAGGGTGCATCTGTCTATTTGGCCAGTTCCGTGGGCCGTATGGCGGCGGTGGATCTCAATACGGGACTGCGGATTTGGACTGCGAAACAGGGCAGTCAAGGCCAAATTCTCTTAGCCGGCAGCGCAGTTTTCGCAGTTAGCGATGCTAGTAATTTGATCCGCCTGTCCAAAGATGATGGAACATTGATCTGGTCCACACCTTTGCCAAAATTTACGAATAAGCGTTTGAAATCGCGTGCAAAAATATATGCTCACTATGGTCCAATCTTGGCTGGGGGGCGTTTGATCTTGGCGTCATCTGATGGACTTATCCGGCAGTTCAACCCGGCTGATGGGACGTTAATCTCGACGGTCGCATTGCCCGGTGGTGCGGCCAGCGCGCCGATTGTGGTGAATAGAGCGCTCTACGTTTTAAATACCAAAGGTGATCTACTGGCTTTCCGTTGAACAAAACTTGGTGTAACGCTCGCCTCTAATCAACCGAAGGTGGGCCCCTATGTCCTTTACTCTGGCTATTGTTGGCCGTCCAAATGTTGGAAAATCCACGCTGTTCAACCGCTTGGTTGGGCGAAAGCTCGCTTTAGTGGACGATCAGCCGGGGGTGACTCGAGATCTACGCGAAGGCGAAGCGCGTTTGGGGCATTTGAAATTTACCGTGATTGATACGGCCGGATTGGAAGAGGCCACAGATGAAAGCCTTCAAGGGCGTATGCGCCGCTTGACAGAGCGGGCTGTCGGTATGGCCGACGCTTGCCTGTTTATGATCGATGCCCGCGCAGGTGTCACGGCCACGGATGAGGTGTTTGCCGATATTCTGCGTAAGAAAAATGCGCACGTATTTCTTGCTGCCAATAAGGGCGAGGGCCGCGCGGCCGATGTTGGGGTCATTGAAGCCTATTCGCTGGGACTGGGTGAGCCTTTGCGCTTGTCTGCGGAACATGGTGAGGGCATGAGTGAGTTGGCGATGATGCTGGCCCCGTTGATTGATGCCGCTGAGGAGAAAGCCAAGGAAGAGGCCCCGGAGGTTGATATTGATCTGCCAGAGGGCGATGAGCAGGAGGAATATCGCCTGCCAACCGTGCAAAAACCGCTGCAAGTTGCGGTCATCGGACGGCCGAATGCGGGAAAATCCACGCTAATTAATAAAATATTAGGTGATGATCGCCTATTGACCGGACCCGAGGCAGGCATCACGCGGGACGCGATTTCGTTGACCTTGGATTGGGGCGGCGTGCCGACGCGGATTTTTGACACCGCCGGAATGCGCAAAAAAGCCAAGGTGCAGGCCAAACTGGAAAAACTATCGGTCAGCGATGGGCTGCGCGCGGTAAAATTTGCAGAGGTTGTTGTGGTTTTGCTCGATGCCAACATTCCTTTTGAGCAGCAAGATCTTCGAATTTCGGATCTGGCAGAACGCGAGGGCCGCGCGGTGGTATTGGCCGTAAATAAATGGGATCTTGAGCCTGAAAAACAAGCGAAACTCCGCGTGTTGCGCGAATCTTTCGAGCGGCTTTTGCCGCAATTGCGGGGCGCGCCTTTGGTGACGGTGTCCGCCAAGACTGGCAAGGGGCTTGATCGGCTGCAACAGGCGGTGATGCGGGCGCATGAGGTGTGGAATCGCCGTATTCCCACAAGCCATCTCAACCGCTGGCTGGCCGGCATGGTTGAGGCGCATCCGCCCCCTGCGCCCGGCGGGCGTCGAATCAAGCTGCGCTACATGACTCAAGCAAAAACGCGGCCACCGGGCTTTGTTGTGATGTGTTCCTATCCGGATAAAATCGCAGAAAGCTATTCGCGTTATCTGGTGAACGGGCTACGTGAAGATTTCGACATGCCGGGCACGCCGATCCGGCTGTGGATGCGCGGGCAGGGCGATCAGAACCCTTATAAGAACAAAAAGAAATCCACGCCATCGCGGTTGCGAAAGCATTTGGACAAAAAACCCTTTAAATAAGGTTTTTGGCAGATCTTAGCGGACATGCCTTGAATTTTGCGGCTCAGAGCATCTGCGCTGACATGCTCTAAGCTAGGGTTCCGTCTGCGGCGATCTTGGTGGCATTGCCCATGTAGGGGCGTAATACTTTTGGGATAGCCACAGAGCCATCGGCCTGCTGACTATTTTCGAGCACAGCAATTAAGCACCGCCCCACCGCAAGGCCCGAGCCGTTCAACGTATGGACAAACTCTGGCTTTCCGCCGCCTGCGGGGCGAAAACGCGCATTCATGCGGCGGGCCTGGAAATCTCCGCAAACCGAGCAAGAGCTGATTTCGCGATAAGCATTCTGTCCGGGCAACCAGACTTCGATGTCATGGGTGCGACGGGCACCAAAACCCATATCTCCAACGCAAAGCGCAAGGGTGCGATAGGGCAACTCCAGGCGCTCCAAAATCCCTTCGGCGCATTTGGTCATGCGGTCAAGCTCCGTGCGGGAGTGATCGGGATGGGTGACAGAGACCATTTCTACCTTCTCAAATTGATGCTGGCGTAGCATCCCCGCGGTATCGCGCCCCGCGCTGCCGGCTTCCGAGCGGAAACACAGAGAATGGGCTGTATAGCGGCGTGGCAGCTGGGTTTCGTCTAGGGTGAGGCCGGCGACGATATTGGTTAAGGTCACTTCAGAGGTTGGGATCAGCCACCAGCCATTGGTAGTTTGATAACTGTCTTCGGCAAATTTCGGCAATTGCCCAGTGCCGCGCATGGCCTCATCGCGAACCAAGACGGGTGTATTGGTTTCGGTCAAACCATTTTCATTAACATGTGTGTCGAGCATGAACTGCGCCAATGCCCGATGCATGCGAGCGATGGCACCTGAGAGGATTACAAAGCGGCTGCCGGATACTTTTCCCGCGGTTTCAAAATCTAAACCGGCTTGCGTGGCGGGCAGCTCAAAGTGTTCTTTCGGTGCAAACTCAAAGCTCGCCGGCGTGCCCCAGCAGTTAATTTTGACATTATCGGCTTCATCGGCCCCATCGGGCGTGTCATCATAGGGCAGGTTGTCAATGCCCATCAACACATCTGTCAGAGCCTCGTCCTTGGTCTTGGCCTGTTCGGTCAGATGGATCACCTGCGCCTTTTTTTCACTGACCAAGCCGCGCAGGCGCACGAATTCGGCCTCATCACCTTTGGCCTTGGCGGCGCCAACCTGTTTGCTGGCGCTGTTAATTTCAGCTTGCGCGGCCTCTGCTTCTTGAATGCAAGCCCGGCGTTCTGAATCCAGGGCTAGGATCTGAGACGAGACCGACGCTTTGCCACGGCGCGCGAGGGCGGCGTCAAAGGCAGCAGGGCTTTCGCGGATTGCACGGATGTCATGCATCTCTTATCTCCTAAATCAAGAATCACTGGCCCCGTTTATGCCGAAACCTGACCGAGGGGTCACGGGGCAATTTTACCATCTGGTTGCGGGATGAAATGGCGCTGCGACACTGGTTGAGGCAGCGCTAGCAAAAAAACGGCAAACTTACCAGCAGGACGCCTGCAGTCCCTTGCAAAGTGGCCCCCTAAACCATACGTTCCGCCAGAACTTGCGGCGCGGTGCCGTGTGACGAAATATATGGGGTCATTATGGACACTTTAAGCACATTCATGTTTCCGATGCTCATCATCGGTATTTTCTATTTGTTGGTATTTCGCCCGCAGCAAAAGAAGATGAAAGAACATCAAAATATGGTGAACAGCCTGGCCAAAGGCGATGAGGTCGTGACGGCCGGCGGCTTGATCGGCAAAGTGACGAAAGTCAAAGCGGACAGCAATGAAATTGAAGTTGAACTCGCCAAGGACATACGGGTGAATGTGGTACAAGCCACCATCGCCGATGTGCGCAGCAAGTCCAAGCCTGCCAGCTAAACCCTTCAGCGTGTTAAGACAGGCCTGAGGCCGGGAGCTAAGAGATGTTGCATATCGAAGGTTGGAAGCGGGTTGTGATTTGGGCGACCTGCGCGCTTGGTCTCCTTTTTGCCCTGCCCAATGGCTTCTACGGCCAAGTCGAATCTTACAATGATGCCCAAGAGGCGGGGCAGGAGGCCATAGGCTGGCCGTCTTTCCTTCCTTCTGGATTGGTCAATCTGGGACTTGATTTGCGTGGTGGCGCGCATCTGCTCGGCGAGGTGAAACTCGCAGAAGTCTACACCACCAGGCTTGAGGGCTTCTGGCCAGAAGTGCGCAATGTCCTGCGCACCGAGCGTGCGACGATCGGTGCGATCCGCCAGCAAGAGGGAGGCGCGGGCGAGTTGGTGGTGCGTATTGGCAATCCTGAGCAAATGGATCGCGCTAAAGAAGTGGTGCAAACTTTGGCGCGCCCTGTGGCCTCACTCACCGGCGGGATGACAGATGATATTGTCGTGACGGCTCTTGGAGATAATTTGATCGTCACCCTTTCGGAGGCCGAAAAACTGGCCACTGATGAGCGGACCATGGCGCAATCGCTGGAGATTATTCGCCGCCGGGTGGATGAAGCGGGCACGCGCGAGCCCACCATCCAACGCCAAGGTAATGATCGGATCCTGATCCAGGTGCCTGGACTTGGTTCGGCGCAAGAGCTCAAGGATCTGATCGGTGTTCCTGCGCTTTTGACTTTTCAAACTGTCGTTGGCCAGACGAGCAACCAAAATGGGGCAGCCGGAGTGGGCAATGAGCTGTTGCCTTCGGCGAATAACGAAGAGCTTTATTACATCTTGAGCCGCAGTCCGGTGGTTACAGGCGAAGAGCTGACTGATGCACAGCCCTCTTTTGATCAAAATGGCCGCCCGGCGGTAAACTTTCGTTTTAACACATCGGGCGCACGGAAATTTGGGCAATATACCAGCGATCATATTGGAGATCCCTTTGCGATTGTCTTGGATGATGAGGTGATTTCCGCACCTGTTATTGAGTCGGCGATAACGGGAGGTTCGGGCATCATCACGGGCAGCTTCGATGTAGCGGAAAGCACGCGGCTGGCCACCTTGCTGCGCGCCGGCTCGTTGCCTGCGAGCTTGGAGTTTCTCGAAGAGCGCACGGTGGGGCCGGAATTGGGCCAAGACAGTATTGATGCCGGAAAAATCGCCTGTATTGTTGGGTTCGCTGCTGTTTTGATCTTTATGTTCCTTTCCTATGGCACCTTCGGGCTTTTCGCCAATATTGCGCTGTTGATCAACGTTGGGCTGATGTTTGGCCTTTTGTCTATGGTCGGTGCGACGCTGACGCTGCCCGGGATTGCGGGAATTGTCCTGACCATCGGGATGGCGGTGGATGCCAATGTGCTTGTGTTTGAACGCATTCGTGAGGAATTGAAAACCGCCAAAGGACCAGCGCGGGCCATTGAACTTGGCTATGAAAAAGCGCTTTCAGCCATTGTTGATGCCAATATCACGACATTTCTGACTGCGGCCATTCTATTCATTATGGGGGCCGGCCCGGTCAAAGGTTTTGCGGTCACGCTGGGTCTGGGGATCATCACCTCTGTGTTCACAGCGATCTTTGTGACGAGAACTATGGTTGTGATCTGGTTCGAACGGCGCAAGCCAAAAACGCTGGAGGTTTAGGTGATGCGGTTAAGATTGGTAAAACGGCAAACAGCTTATGATTTTTTCGATAAGTGGAAGCTTTGGCTCGGTCTGTCGGCATTGCTCGTGGTGCTGTCCATTGCCTCAACCGTGACCCAGGGGTTGAATTTTGGTATTGATTTCAAAGGTGGCACTACCATCCGTGCGGAAAGCAGCACGCCGATCGATGTGGCCGCATACCGCCAAACAATTGAGCCGCTCGCCCTTGGGGATGTGTCGATAGCCGAAGTCTTTGACCCCAGCTTCCGTGAGGATCAGCATGTGGTGCAAATCCGCATCCAAGCGCAAGACGGGCAGGAGGCTGTGGCCTCAGACGTTGTGCTGCAACTGGAAACCATCTTGCGCACTATTGCGCCCGATATTCGCTTTCCTTCCGTGGAGTCGGTGGGGCCGAAGGTCTCTGGCGAGTTGATTAAATCTGCAGTCTTGGCCGTGGTTATCGCTATTGCGGTTGTGCTGATTTACATTTGGCTCCGCTTCGAATGGCAATTTGCGCTCGGCGCCGTGGGGGCTTTGTTGCATGATGTGATTTTGACCATTGGAATATTTTCAGCCCTGCAAATCAAATTTGACCTAGCAATTATCGCGGCCTTGCTGACCATCGTCGGCTATTCATTGAATGATACGGTGGTAGTTTTTGACAGGGTGCGAGAAAACTTGCGTCGCTATAAGAAAAAAGACCTGAGCGAAGTGCTCAACCTTTCGATCAATGAGACCCTCAGTCGGACTGTAATGACCTCTGTGACCACGCTTTTAGCGCTGATATCTTTGTTTGTGCTGGGTGGGGATGTGATCCGCGGTTTTGTCTTTGCGATGATCTGGGGCGTGGTGGTTGGAACCTATTCGTCGGTCTTTGTTGCAAGCTCTACGCTGCTGCGCCTGGGTGTAAAGCGCGATTGGTCTAAGCCCAGCAACACGGATGGCAATCAATTTGCCAATATTGATGCGTAATGCAGCTCTCTGAGATCACCTTTGCGACGGGCCGCCCTGTGGACGGCTATGGCCCGAACTTCTTTCGGGTGGCCGGTGAGGTCTTCGAAGGAAAATTGGCCATTCTGCCAAACTCTTGCGGCCCCTGGGCTGGGTTCGAGGATCCAAGCCCCTTTGTAGATGCGGCGAAGGATTTGGATGTGGTTTTCGTGGGAACCGGCGCGCAGATTGGCCATATTCCACTGAATTTTCGAGCCTCGCTCGAAGGGGTCGGGATCGGGGTCGAGATCATGAATTCGCCCACGGCTTGTCGCACCTACAATATTCTATTATCTGAGGGCCGCCGGATTGGCTTGGCCCTGATCCCGGTCTAAGCGATGCTGCACGTCTCAAACCTAAGCGTGGCGCGCGGAGGGATGACATTGCTCTGTGGGGTCGACTTTGCGCTCATTGCCGGCCAAATTTTGGTGCTGCGTGGCGCCAATGGCCTTGGGAAAACCAGCCTGTTGCGGTGCATTGCGGGTCTGCAAAACCCGGTAGAGGGGCAAATCACTGCACCAGAGACAGTGGCCTATTCGGGCCATACTGACGGTCTCAAGGGTCAAATGACAGTGCTAGAAAATCTAGCGTTCTGGGCGTCTATCTATCACGGGCCGAGCCCGGAAGAGGCGCTTGATGCCTATGATCTGCATGCATTGGCCGACAGGCCAGCGGCCAATCTTTCAGCGGGGCAAAAGCGCCGCCTCGGTTTGGCGCGTATGCAGGTCAGCGGTTGCGCGCTTTGGGTCATGGACGAACCAACGGTGTCTCTGGATTCGGATAATGTGGCATTGTTTCGCGCGGCGCTTGATCGGCATGTGCAGAGCGGTGGTGCTGCTGTGATCACCACTCATATTGACCTAGCGATCGCCTCAGCCAGGCTGCTGGATCTGACCCGTTTCAAGGCGCGTGGCCTGACGGGGAGCACGGCCTTTGAGGAGGCTTTGGAATGATCCAATTGTTTTTGCGCGATCTGGGCTTATCGGTACGGTCTGGCGGCGGGTTTGGTCTGGCGTTGATTTTCTTTTTGATCGTAGTGACCTTGATTCCCTTCGCGCTTGGACCAGATCAAACCGCTCTTGCGGTTGTTGCGCCGGGCGTTTTGTGGCTCGGGGCATTGTTGGCCTGTCTGCTTTCATTGGATCGCATTTTTGGCCTCGATTTCGAGGATGGTACGCTGGATCTCCTTGTGACGTCGCCCTTGCCGCCGGAGGCTGTCTATATCGCTAAAGCCGCCGCCCATTGGTTGACCACAGGTCTGCCCTTGGCTCTGGCTGCACCGGTCTTGGGCGTGCTGTTGAACCTCGATTTTGAAACTGGTAAAATCTTATGTCTGTCGCTTTTACTGGGCACTCCGGCTTTGAGTCTGATTGGAGCCTTTGGCGCGAGTCTTACCATCGGCGTCAAACGTGGAGGTCTGTTGCTCTCGCTGTTGGTGCTGCCGCTTTACGTGCCCAGTTTGATTTTTGGCGCGCAGGCGGTACGTTTGGCGGGGCAGGGGTTGCCCTATGATGTGGCTTTGGTGCTGTTATCTGCCATTTCTCTTGGGGCTGCGGCGATATTGCCCTTTGCATCCGGTGCCGCTTTGCGGATCAATCTAAGATGATGGGCCTATGCGCGTGAAGGGGTTTAATCGATGAATAACAGATCAATCGCACCGACATTTTGGGACCGATTTTGGCGTTTGGCTAATCCCAAGGTCTTTATGGGCTGGTCTGGTCGGGCCCTGCCTTGGATTGTGGCTGCGGCTGGGTTGTCTTTATGTTCTGGTTTGATTTGGGGTTATTTTTTTACGCCCGATGATATTCGGCAGGGCTCTACTGTGAAGATTATCTACCTGCATGTGCCGACGGCACTGATGGCGATCAACGGGTATTTGCTGATGTTTGTCGGGGCGCTGGTCTGGTTGATCCGCCGTCAGCATGTCTCTGTGCTTGCGGCCAAAGCGGCGGCTCCTGTGGGCATGGTGATGACCCTGATTGCCTTGGCTACGGGCGCCATTTGGGGGCAACCGATGTGGGGCACCTATTGGGTTTGGGATCCACGGTTGACTAGCTTTCTGATCCTGTTTTTGTTCTACGTGGGCTATATCGCCCTCTGGGCGGCAATTGAGGATGAGGACACGGCGGCGGATTTGACCTCCGTCTTGGCAATTGTTGGAGCGGTCTTCGCGATGTTGAGCCGTTACGCGGTGTTATTTTGGAACCAAGGCCTACACCAGGGCACCACCGTGACCATGGCCGATGGGGCGCAGCAGGACAATATTTCCAATGTCTTTTTCCAACCGCTGCTCTTATCAATGGCGGGATTTGGATTGTTGTTTTTGACTTTGTTATTGATTGGCACGCGCACAGAGGTACGGTCGCGACGGTTGAAGGTATTGCAGGCACGGGAGCGGATGGGATGATACCAGATTTAGGAAAATATGCCTTAGCAGTAAACAGTTCCTATGTGCTGAGCCTCTTGGCTCTTGCGGTAATTATTGGGCTTTATGTGAAGCGCAGCCGAGCCGTAAAACGCGACTTAGCGGCGATGGAGGCCGTTCACGATGCGTAAGCTGCTTTTGGCATTGCCGGTTGTGATCTTTGTAGTTTTTGCCAGTCTGGCCTTTGTGGGGATGCAGCGAGAGGATCCAGAGGGCCTGCCAAGCGCCATTGCCGGTCAGAAGGCACCCAGCGTCCAGTTGAACGCCCTGGAGGGGCATGTGCCCTTTGCACAGGTGGATTTGACCACTGGAGCGGTAAAACTGGTTAATTTTTGGGCCAGCTGGTGCGCACCCTGCCGGGCCGAACATCCGACCTTAATGGATTTCGCTGATCGCGGCATTCCGGTTTATGGGGTGAACTATAAAGATGATCCGGCCAAGGCGCGGGCATTTTTGGCCGAACTGGGCAATCCATACGCTCAGGCCGGCGCTGACCCTCAGGCGAAAATGGCGCTGGATTGGGGAGTTTATGGGCTGCCGGAAACCTTTGTTTTGGGGCCCGATGGCACTGTGATCATGCGTGTGACCGGCCCGCTGACGGAGCGCAACCTGCAAACGCGTGTGCTGCCTGCTTTGGCAGAGGCCGGGTTGGAGTTCTAGGAAACACCAATGTGTTTCAAGCATCATATTCTGGAGCGCATAAAAAAGGCCCCGGTTTCCCGAGGCCCTTGTTCGTATAAATCGACGCTTATGCCGCCTTAGCCAGGTTTCGCAGCACATAGTGCAGCACGCCGCCGTTTTCGATGTAGTCAATCTCAACTTCCGTATCAATCCGACACTTCAGGGTGATGGACTTGACAGACCCGTCGCCCATGATGATTTCTGCGGGTACCTCTTGCAGAGGCTTGACCCCTTCGAGGCCGCGGATTGAAACGGTTTCATTGCCTTTGAGCCCAAGACTCTTACGGCTATCCCCGCCTGTGAACTCAAACGGAATAACGCCCATGCCGACCAGGTTTGAGCGGTGAATACGCTCAAAGCTCTCGGCAATCACAGCTTTAACCCCTAAAAGCGCGGTGCCTTTCGCAGCCCAATCGCGGCTGGAGCCGGCGCCGTATTGTTCGCCGCCAAAGATCACCAATGGGGTACCTTGCGTTTGGTACGCCATCGCCGCATCGAAGATCGCCATTTGGCTACCGTCTGGACCCAGCGTATAGCCGCCTTCTACTCCGTCGAGCATCTCATTCTTGATGCGGATATTGGCGAAGGTGCCGCGCATCATTACCTCGTGATTACCGCGGCGCGAGCCATAAGAGTTGAACTCGCGCGGGCTGACTTGGCGCTCGGTAAGATATTTTCCGGCTGGAGTTGTGTCTTTGAACGAGCCTGCTGGCGAAATGTGATCAGTGGTTATCATATCGCCCAAAATTGCCATGACCTTAGCACCTTCAAGATTGGTGATCTTGTGGGTCTCCATGGTGATACCTTGGAAATAGGGCGGGTTTTGCACATAGGTCGAAGCTGTGGGCCAATCATAGGTTTTTTGATTGGTGACATCCACAGCTTGCCATTTCTCATCACCTTTGAACACATCGGCATATTTCGACACAAAGGCCTCGCGCGTTACGGTCGCTTCCACCATTTCGGCAACCTCTTGCGTGGTGGGCCAGATGTCTTTGAGGTAAACATCATTGCCGTCGCGATCTTGGCCAATGACATTCTTGGCCAAGTTAATGTCCAATGTGCCGGCCAAAGCATAGGCAACCACAAGGGGCGGTGAGGCCAGATAATTGGCACGCACATCTGGAGAGATGCGCCCTTCAAAGTTTCTGTTGCCGGAGAGCACCGCCGTGGCGACGAGATCACCCTCTGAAATGGCCGCCGAAATTTCTGGCTGCAACGGGCCGGAGTTCCCAATGCAGGTGGTGCAGCCATAGCCGACAAGGTTGAAGCCGACCGCATCAAGATCTTTTTGCAAATCTGCCGCTTCGAGATAGGCGGAGACCACTTGCGAGCCGGGGGCGAGTGAGGTTTTGACCCAAGGTTTGCTGTCCATACCCAAAGCTGCGGCCTTGCGCGCGACCAAACCCGCGCCGATCATTACATATGGGTTCGAGGTATTGGTGCAGGAGGTGATCGAAGCGATCACAACTTTGCCCGATTCCATCGTATAATCTTCCCCGGTCACTGGAATTTCTTTGCCCATGGGGCGTTTGAAAGTCTCTTCCATCTCGCGGTGAAAGGCATTTTGGCCCTCGGTCAATGCGACGAAATCCTGAGGGCGTTTGGGACCGGAAATTGCAGGCACGATCGTACCCATGTCCAGATGCAAAGTGTCGGTATAAATCGGCGCATAATTTTCATCACGCCAAAAGCCATTTTCTTTTGCATAGGCTTCCACCAAGGCTACACGATCCTCATCGCGGCCGGTGGCATGCAAATAGCGGATGGTTTCGTCGTCGATTGGGAAAAAGCCGCAGGTGGCACCGTATTCTGGGGCCATATTGGCGATGGTTGCGCGATCCGCGAGGGGTAATTTGTCGAGGCCCGCGCCGTAAAATTCTACGAATTTACCCACAACACCGCGTGCGCGCAGCATTTCGACTACTTTGAGAACCAAATCTGTGCCTGTTGTGCCTTCCATCATAGCACCCGTAAGCTCAAAGCCGACGACTTCAGGGATCAGCATCGAGATCGGTTGACCGAGCATGGCAGCTTCGGCCTCAATGCCGCCAACACCCCAACCCAGCACCGCAGCGCCGTTGACCATAGTGGTGTGACTGTCTGTACCGACCAAAGTATCAGGATAGGCAACCTCTTGATCGTTCTGGTCTTGGTCGGTCCAAACTGTTTGTGATAGATATTCGAGATTGACCTGGTGACAAATACCAGTGCCGGGCGGAACAACCCGGAAGTTGTTAAAGGCCGATTGTCCCCATTTGAGGAAGGTATAGCGCTCCATATTGCGTTCATATTCCCGATCAACATTCAATTGAAAGGCGCGGGGGGTGCCAAATTCATCAATCATCACCGAATGATCAATGACAAGATCTACTGGGTTCAGCGGGTTGATCTTTTCCGGATCTCCCCCCAGTGCGACAATCCCATCACGCATTGCGGCCAGATCAACCACTGCTGGCACGCCGGTAAAATCCTGCATCAAAACGCGGGCTGGGCGATAGGCAATTTCGCGTGGATTTTTGCCACCTTTCGCGCCCCATTCGGCAAAGGCTTTGATATCGTCCACGGAGACAGTCTTGCCGTCTTCAAACCGCAGCATATTCTCTAAGACAACTTTCAGCGCGGCGGGGAGGCGTGAAAAGTCGCCCAATCCAGCGGCCTGAGCGGCTGGAATAGAATAATACGCGATGTTTTTGGTGCCCACATTCAGAGTGCGGCGTGTTTTAGCAGTGTCCTGCCCAACAACTACGGTCATGAAAATCTCCAGGATTGAAAGGATGTTGAGGCCTCTTATCAGCTGTGGCACTTGAGGATCAAGAGGCTTCGCATACATTTGTATACCAAAAAGAAGTTTTTGTAACATCCGCGCACGATTGAGTGATTGGCCAGTCGCACTGGGATATTTTAGATTGCGTGTAAATGATTCAGGAGCCGACATACATGCGCCGCATCGCTGCACAGATTCTTTGCCTACTCACACTGAGTGTCCCCACTCTCAGCTATGGGCAGAATGCGCCGGTGGTGGTTGAGCTGTTCTCCTCCCAGGGCTGCTCGTCCTGCCCGCCGGCGGATCAATTTTTGCTAGAGATCGCACAGCAAAGGAACATCATCGCTCTGGGGTGGCATGTCGATTATTGGGATTACATCGGCTGGAAAGATGCCTTCGCCCATCCCGCCTTTACCGAGCGCCAAAAAGCCTATGCCCGGGCGTTGAACGAACGGATGATTTATACCCCGCAATTTATCATTAATGGAGCCGAAAGTCCGAAAGCGGGCCAGCGCGCGGAGGTTGCAGCCCTGATTCAAAAATATGCGCACCTGGCACCCGTGGTAGATCTATCCATTAGACGAGTGGGGGCGTCCTACGACGTAATTTTGCAAAACGCTCAGTCTTCGGGTGGCTATGATGTTCAACTTGTTAGTGTTTCACCCTTGGAGACCGTCGAAATTTCCCGCGGCGAGAACGCAGGGCGGCGGGTGGATTATGCCAATAGTGTCACTGGATGGCAAGACTTGGGCCGCTGGGACGGCTTTGACCTAATCACCTTTCAAACTGGAGTATTGGGGCCAGGGCGTTATGCTGTTTTGGTCCAACATCAAAACAATGGTGAAATTGTCGCCGCCGAATGGCTGAATTAACAGCGCTGCATGCCGGCGCGCTATGGGACTTTAATCCGAAGGCGGTTCATATTTCCAGCGCCGATGGATCCAAAACCAATTTCCTGGATCAGCATAAACCCGGTCTTCGAGGGATTTTGTTGCTTCGCGTGTCATGGTCTCAGCGTCGCTGTGTTCGATAGGTGTGCCAATCTCGACACTAAAGCTTTCGCCATCGCTATTGCGCATTGAAAAATAGGGCACGAACAGCGCTTTTGTTTTCAGCGCAAAACTTGCCGCTGTCACCGAGCAATAAACAGAACGCCCCATGAATGTCACCGGCATGCCATAACTCAGCGCTAGGTCGAGCAATAAGACAAGCGCAGTGCCGGTTTTTAGGGATTTTACCATGGCCAATGTGCCGTGTTTATCGGCCTCAAAAACTGGTCCACCACGGCCGTTGATATCGAGCATTCGCTTATATTGCACATCAAAATAGGGATTAGTCATGCGCCGAACCATGCCCCCCACCTTGATCCCGTGTTGGTAAAGCGCGGCACGGAAAGATTCATGATTTCCAAAATGCCCAGAATAAAACATAATGGGGCAGCCGTCCTTATGGGCCTGAAGCACCGCCTCAAGGCCGGCGCCGTGCAGCATGATTTTTGGATTTTGTGCTTGAAACTGCGCGGGGAACATATTTTCTGTAAAGGTGCGCCCTGCATTGTCGAGTACTTGATGCGCAATCTCCAATTTTCGCGCTTGGGGCATGTTGGGATAAATCAGATTCAGGTTGTCCATAACCCGCTTGCGATACCCGAGCAGGTGGCCCAATAACCCGCATAGACAGGCGCCAACCCAGCGATTGCGCAGCCGGTATGGCGCCAGCCACATCGCGCCAAAAAAACCCATGACCGCAGCATATTCGAGCTTTTGGCGCATCGTTCCACGGGGTTTGCCAGTTTTAGCCATTGTCGTCCTGAACTTGGATCAGCCTCTCACGATACCACACATATATTCCAGCCGTTACAATAACAATCGCGCCTATGAGTGTGAAGCCGTCGGGTGTCTCGTGAAAGAGCAAGAGCCCAAAAATCACCGCAAAAAGTAGCCCAGCATATCCATAGGGCGCAATATCGCCCGCAGGGGCTGCGGCGAATGCGCGGATCATCAGCAAATGGCCCAAAATGCCAAATCCCACGAGAGCCGCCACCGCAGGAGCATCGGCGAGGGCAATGGGCTGCCAAAAGAAGGGCACCAGCAGCGAGGAAAACATCGTGCCAAAAACGCCTTGCAGAAATAAGGCGGTCCAAGGACCATCGCTGCGCACAAAACGCGTTGCCAGCGCATAGACGGTGAAACCAACCGCCCCGAGCATCGGAAATGCAGAGGCCGGTGACATGACCGATGATCCTGGTCGGATGATCAGCATCGCGCCAAAAAAGGCGACGGCAATTGCGACAATGCGGCGGCGGCCGATTGTTTCGCCCAACACAAACACCGCGCCGAGCGTCACCATAACTGGACCGAGTTGGATCAATGCAGTGGCATCGGCCAGCGGCAAATAGATAATACCCAGAAAAAACATGTAGCTGCTAAATGTCGTGGCCAATCCGCGCAGCATATGCAGCTTGATATGCGCGCTGGTGAAAAGCGCCCGCCGGGCAATGATCAACCCACCGCCGACCAAGAGGGCCTGTGAGACAAAACGCAGCCAAACAATTTGCGCCACCGGAATGCTATGGCCGAGGATTTTCGCCATGACATCCATCGAGGCCATGCAGAACACGCCAGCGACCATAAGCGCGGCACCTCTTTCCGCGTTGGTTAGGGTCATTGCGGCGCTTGTGGGAGACCTACGCCGATCATACTGTCGCGCGTGATCCAAGCGGCAAGCTCTTCTTCTGTCTGGCCGAAACTGCCCTCCGGCTGGGCAGGCACCACGATGTAGCGCATATCCGCTGTGCTGTCGTGTACACGCACCTGCATCTCGTCTGGGAGCGTGAGACCAAATTC
>Ga0213869_10001149_pt1 | contig 20311 bp, 24 predicted proteins | sample PICome_10_FD_160083 | JGI IMG/M metagenome (GOLD analysis project Ga0213869, IMG submission 160083) | Coastal seawater microbial communities near Pivers Island, North Carolina, United States - PICO132 | ecosystem: Environmental > Aquatic > Marine > Coastal | place: USA: North Carolina...
CTGCTTCTCGAAGTCGATAAACCGGTAGTGGTCGACCCCTGTGACCGCTTGCGAGAAAAAGCTGAAGATAAACAGTGGCCTATTATCTCCCTGCGGGGCTGACTTTTGTATTGACCACCAACAAAAATGCTGCCCACAAAAAAGCCCCGACAATTATCGGGGCCTGATCGGTTTAGCTGGCAGCTCTTTTTATAAGGCCTACCCGGCAGAATTACTCTTCGACAGTAGCCGCGTAACTATCAGCATCCATCAGGTCATCCATACTTGCCATATCCGATGGCATCACACGGAACAACCAACCGTCTGCATAGGGTGAGCTGTTGACTGTCTCCGGCTCATCTTCCAGAGCAGGATTGATCTCAACCACTTCACCAGTGACTGGAGAGTAGATATCAGAGGCCGCTTTTACCGACTCAATAACCGCAACTTCAGACCCGGCATCAACACTGGCACCCATTTCCGGCAGCTCGATGTAAACAACATCACCCAGAGCATCCTGTGCGTGGTCTGTAATTCCAACAACTACGCTGCCATCACTTTCCAATCTGGCCCATTCGTGGCTGCTGGCATATTTTAACTCTGTCGGAAATTCGCTCATTTTTTTCTCCTCAAACTCTTAAATAGCTTCAAATAATGTTGGTCGCCAATTGGCCAAAGTCCATGGAACGGCATTCTACTGATTAAATACTAAAAAGATAAAGTAATTTTCGACTTGTAATGATCATCTCGATGAAAACTGTAGAATAGCCCACCTAAATTAATTTACCACTTTTCGCTTTTATTCTTCTGGAGGCATTAATGCGGCATGGAATTTCTACGAAAAACTTTTTGATTTGGATGGCAGCCCTGACTACAACAGCATCTGCGGACCAGATTACCCTGACCAATGGCGATACGATCCAGGGTCAGCTCGGCGAGCAGACCTATAGCCATATGATTTGGAATTCCGATAGTTTTGGCGCCCTGTCTATTGCCCTGGAACAAGTCGCCTCCATCAATGGCGAACCTTTCGGCGAACAGCCGGCGGAAGTGTTTAGCAATACCTATAACGGCAACCTGTCGTTTACCGGCGCCTATGCCAGCGGCAACCAGGAACGTGAAGACTGGGACTTTGACAGTGATGTAGAGTGGCGAGAAGGTGACTTTCGCCATCGTTCGAATCTCAATTATGAAACCCATAGCCTCAACGGTTCCTCGCCGAATCGTGAGTATGCTCTGGGCTATGGGCTAGACTGGTTCTTTGACGAACAGTGGTTCTGGAAAAATGGTATCGCATTTGGAGCCAACGAAGAGAGAGCCATCGATCGTTACTACACTGTGGGCAGCGCTATAGGTCGACAGTTTTGGGAATCTGAATTAACTGCCCTGTCAGCGGAGACCGGTTTATCGTGGATCAGTGAAGACTTTGAAGATCAAACTTCCGATCGCCGTCTAACTTGGAGCTGGGCCGCTGACTACCGCACCCAAGTGCTGGATAATATCGAGCTGTTCCACAGCCATAAGATATTTATTGCCCTGACAGATTTAAAAGACTCGGATCTCAAGGCTGATTTGGGTTTAAAAGTCCCAGTGGTAGAAAATTTGTTTACCGAACTGAAACTGGAATGGATTTACGACAATCAGCCAGCGGCAGGTACAGAAAAGTCAGATAGCCAGCTTACCATTGGGGTTAACTACAGCTGGTAAAAGATAGCTGATAATCCAGCTTGTAAAATTAGCCCATTAACGCTATCGGCGGTTCATTGAGAGCCGCCAACTGCTCTCGCAGCTCAAGAATATGCTCGCTCCAGTAGCGCGGCGAATTAAACCAGGAAAACGCCATAGGAAAGGCCGGATCGGACCAGCGCCTGGCGATCCAGGCACTGTGATGCATAATTCGCAGCGTGCGCATTACTTCAATTAACCTTAGCTCGCGACTATCGAACTCATAAAATTCATTGTAGCCCTCGACAATTTCTGCCATCTGAAGGGCCTGTTCATAGCGATCGCCAGACAACAGCATCCATAAATCCTGAATTGCCGGCGCCATTCGCGCATCGTCAAAGTCGACAAAATGCGGATTGTCATCGCGCCACAGAATATTTCCCGAGTGGCAATCGCCATGCACACGGATACGTTTGATTTCACCATAATCCTTAAGAATCTGCTCGATCTTTTTTAAGATATCCAGCGCCAGACTATCGTAGGCCGGACGCAAGCCCTCGGGAATAAACTGCTCGCTGATCAGCTTATAAGAGTCCCAACCAAAGCCCTGCACATCCAATTGGGGTCGGTATTTAAACGGCTTGGTCGCACCTATGCCATGAATACGCCCCATCAAACGGCCAAGAATAAAAAGATTGTCGAGATTATCCAGCTCTGGGGCGCGGCCACCTTTGCGCTCATAGAGAGCAAAAGTGAAATCAGCGTAGCTGTTAAGACTGCCGCCCTGAGAATTTCTCCACGGCACAACCACTGGCAGCTCCTGATCGAGTAGCTCATAGCAGAACTCGTGCTCTTCGAGAATCTGCTCGCGAGACCAGCGCCCAGGACGATAGAACTTGGCGATCATCGGCGTCTGATCTTCGATACCAATTTGGTAGACGCGATTCTCATAACTATTTAATGCCAGAAAGCGGCCATCGCTGACAAAGCCAAGGCTCTCAACCGCATCTATTAATAGATCGGGGCTCAGGCTGTCGAACGGATGGCTTTGAGAATCTGGCATGGGATTGACCCTGAAGTGGAATCGGCGCAGTTTACACCGCCACCATCCGTATACCTAACGGCGTTATGAATCTGACGGTATCTTTGAGCGCAGCGCTTTCTGCTTTCCGTGCCGGGTTTTTCTATCCATCCGGCGCTTTTGCGAACTCTTGGTGGGTCGTGTAGGACGGCGAACCTTGGGAGTGTAAGTCACCTGCATCAGCAGTTGCTGTAACCGCTCCAGCGCCTCGGCACGATTTTTTTCCTGGCTGCGGGTAGTCTGCGCCTTGATAACAATAATGCCGTCTTTGGAGATACGCTGATCACTGATTTTCAGCAAGCGCTGTTTAAAAATATCCGGCAGTGAAGATCGATTGATATCGAAACGCAGATGAATAGCCGATGAAACCTTATTGACGTTCTGCCCACCCGGCCCCTGAGAGCGAACCGCGGCAAACTCAATCTCGCTGTCTGGAATAGCCACTCCGTCTGCAATAAACAACATATTTAGTCACTGGACTCAACAAATTCAAAACGAGCAACCTGCTCACCATCTCTCTCCACGGTCTCCTTAAACATATCCAGCGGCCGAACCCAGGTGCTGAAATCACCATAGAGTGTTTTATAAATTACTAGATACTCTTGCGTCTCGCTGTGTCGGGCAAGATCAACAACCTCGTAAAGGTTGCCTTTGTAATGCCTGTAAATACCTTTTTGCAATGTCATATCAATCACTTCAATTCCTTGCCACAACCCCTGTTTCGACGCTCATTATATCCCCAAGAGAAATCTCCAACCGATCACCCGGCGTCAGTGGGCCAACGCCAGCAGGCGTCCCGGTCAATACGATATCACCGGGAGAGAGGGTAAAAAACTGACTGATATAAACCAGCAGCGGCAATACCGGCGCCAGCATATCTGCGCTGTTGCCATCCTGTTGCAGCTCGCCGTTCTGACGCAGCTGAATCTGCTGATTCTGTAAATCCTCGATGTTCTGCAGACTGACAAATGCCGATATTGGGCAGGCGCCATCAAAGGCCTTAGCCTTTTCCCAGGGCAGGCTTTTTTCCTTGAGAGCCGACTGCAATTCTCGCAGGGTTAAATCCAGCGCTACGCCCACACCGGCAATAGCACTTACCGCTTGCTGTTCATTACAACTGGTCAGACGCTCACCAATAAGCACTGCCATCTCGGCTTCAAAATGGCAGGCACCAAACTGCAATGGGATCGAAACTGGCTGCTCAAGATTGACCAACGCAGTGGCTGGCTTGATAAATAGTACCGGCTCGGCGGGCACCGGGTTATTTAACTCCCTGGCATGGGCCGCATAATTTCTGCCGACACAGACCACCTTGCCAACAGGCAGTGTTTGCGGCATAGCATCTAAAGTATGCGTATAAATAGTCATAGGTTTCCTTGAATCGGACAAACTATCAAATATCAAGCATCAGGTAACAGCAGCCCATCGAAAAAGATAGATCAAAATACAATAGGTTTATTGTCATTGAGGGTGAGTGCACCTCTAACCACACGATACAGCGCCCAGAGCGACAGAAGCCCCCAAACCAGCCAGCCGAGTAAAAGTAGCCACAGCACTAAACCAACAATCCACCACAGCAGCCCATACCAGAATGTATTGAGCTGCCAGCGAAAATGGCTCTCCAGCCAGCTGTCCCTGACCGAATCGAACTTGATGTAGTTGACCATCATCGCCGCTATCCAGGTTAATCCGCCAGTTGCAAAGCCGAGTCCCTGAAGTATATATACCAGCAAAGCAAGATTTTTAAGGTCCCCTAATGGCGGCTGGGTAAATTCTGCGTCAGATGTATGGTTATTCATGGTAAATCAGTCGAATAGGTTTCCCGGATTTAAATATGCCGTTAATCATACGCCAAAACGCTGCAGATCATTAGTCTCAAGCAACAACCCCGTCTCGCCGACAATGGAGGCCAACTATTGAATAATTTGAAGTGGCAATTTGACCAAAAATGCGAATAGCCCGTGCCAATCAAATTATGGCTATTAGGTGGAAAAAAGCGCCCAGAGGCCCAATCTGCTGTTAGTTTTTACCCCAAATAGGGGGAATTGATTAAAAAACAGACAAAAAACGTTTTTATTTGCCCTAAAATCGCGCAAAAATTAGCCAAACCCTAAAAAAGCGAATACACTGCGCGATTCTGATTCAACGACATTTAAGCTTTATTGTTTTGTTGATGCAGTAATGCCTTTGTGCAGTCCCGTTACTTTGATAACAAAATGGACTATATAAAGGTGTAGGCTAGCCCCGTTACGAGGCTGGATATATTTTAAACACCTTAAACGGTATACATTATTTATAAGTGAGGTTAGTTATGTCGGAGAGAGTTTCTGGCACTGTAAAGTGGTTCAACGACAGTAAAGGTTTTGGTTTTATTGAGCAAGAAGGCGGCGGTGATGTATTTGTACACCACAGCGCTATTCAAGCTGAAGGTTTCAAATCTTTGAAAGAAGGCCAGGCAGTAACTATGGAAGTTACTCAAGGTCAGAAAGGCGCTCAAGCTGAGAACGTAGTTGCCGATTAATTTCTGATCATGCCCTAGGGCAAATCAGCAAATTTGAAAAACCCGATAAGAAATTATCGGGTTTTTTTATGCTTTTTATATGCGCTTTCTCGCTTAATCCTATTTGCGCTGGCCATAGTGAAGCCACCTCAGCCAATACTCCCTATTCAGAACTCCGCACGGTTTGAAGTTTTACGCATAAGCGAGAAAGCGCATATAAAAAGCCAGCCAAAAAAAATCCCGCCAACCGGCAGGATTTTTTGCGCGTCTAACCAGAAGGCAAAATTACTTAATTTTGGCTTCTTTATAGATCACATGTTTGCGGATAGTGGGATCGTACTTCTTGATCTCCATCTTCTCAGGCATGTTGCGCTTGTTCTTATCAGTAGTGTAGAAGTGACCGGTTCCGGCGCTGGACACTAAACGAATCTTTTCTCTCGCTGACTTAGCCATCAGTGATCTCCTTAGACTTTCTCGCCACGAGCCAGAAGCTCGGACAAGACTTGTTCAATACCTTTTTTGTCGATGATGCGCATACCTTTAGTAGATACACGAAGCTTAACAAAACGTTTTTCTGCTTCAACCCAAAAACGATGAGTGTGAAGGTTTGGCTCAAAGCGACGACGTGTTCTGTTTTTCGCGTGAGATACATTGTTTCCAGCCATTGGGCGCTTGCCTGTGACCTGACATACTCTGGACATTTCTACTGCCTCTGATTGCAAATTGTGCTGACCGGATTTGCATCCGCCCGACACGTGAATTCTGGATATCTAACCCCAGCCGCGGGACCCTCCCGCAAAGGGGCGCAATTTATACCAGAAAGGCCATACTGAATCAAACGAAATTACCTTATTCACGCTTATTCGCTTATATAAATTCGATATGCCTACAATTTGCCTCTTTGAGCCAGTGAAACAACCTGTCCACGACCAATGACAAAATGATCGAGCAGGCGAATGTCCACCAGATCCAGCGCCAACTTTAAGCGCCTGGTGATATCTATATCCGCCTGACTGGGCTCGGCCAGACCGGAAGGGTGATTGTGAGCAACAATCACCGCAGCGGCACTCAATCGCAGCGCCCGAGCGACAACCTCACGGGGGTGAACGCTGGCCGCATCCAGAGTCCCCTGAAACAGTTCATAGGTATCCAACAGCTGATGTTTACTGTCCAACAGCAGCACCATAAACACCTCGCGCTTGTATTCGCGCATCTGCACCGACAGATAATCACTGACCTTTTCCGGGCTGGTAAATACCGGCTGCTCTTCAAGTTGCTCCTGCAAATAACGGCGGGTCAATTCAAGAGAGGCCTTGAGCTGGACAAACTTCGCCGTACCCACCCCCTTTGCCGAACAGAAAGCTTTGCGGTCAGCACCTAAGAGTGCACCTAGTCCACCAAACTCTGTCAGCAGACTGCGCGCCAGATCGATGGCCGTGATACCCGGCAGTCCGGTGCGCAAAAATATCGCCAGCAATTCGGCATCAGAAAGTGCCGATGCCCCGCGAAGAATTAACTTCTCTCGTGGCCTCTCGTTCTCCGGCCATTGGCTTATAGCCATAGTAAGTCCTTATTTATTGCTACAGATGTCCCGCTCATAATGGTATCTTACAGTCTTTATTTGCTGTGTCTGGACGATTAATGAGTACCCTTTCAAACAAACGCATAATTGTTGGCATCACCGGCGGGATCGCCGCCTATAAAAGTGCCGAGATTGTCAGACGCTTGCAAGATCGCGGCGCCGAGGTGCGTGTTGTCATGACCCCCTCCGCCGAAGAATTTATTCGTCCACTGACACTCCAGGCACTCTCTGGACATCCAGTCCATGCAGATCTACTCGACCCTGAAGCCGAAGCCGGTATGGGTCATATCGAACTGGCGCGCTGGGCAGATCTTCTACTTATTGCACCAGCCACCGCAGACTTTATTGCCAGCATGGTTCACGGCCGCGGCAACAGCCTGCTCAATGCTCTCTATTTGGCCACCCCGGCAAAAGTTGCCGTGGCACCGGCCATGAATCAGGGCATGTGGTCACACCCGGCAACCAGCGCCAATATGCGGACCCTACAGCAGAGAGAGGTGCTGGTTTTCGGTCCGGACAATGGCATACAGGCCTGTGGCGATATTGGCGAAGGGCGCATGCAGCAGCCCGAGGATATTGCTGAGCAGGTCGCTAACTGTTTTCAGCGCGGCCAGCTGAGTGGCAAAAAAATTGTGATCACCGCCGGTCCCACCCGCGAAGCTATAGATCCGGTTCGCTATATCAGCAACCACAGTTCCGGAAAGATGGGCTATGCCATGGCGACCGCCGCTATAGAAGCCGGTGCAGAGGTAACCATCGTCTCCGGGCCAGTAGCGCTTGCAGCACCGGATCGCTGCACAATTATTCCGGTTATCAGCGCTGCTGAGATGCACAGCTCGGCAATGGCCGCCTGTAGCGATGCCGATATTTTTATTGCCACAGCCGCTGTCGCTGACTACCGGCCGGTCAGTGTCGCCGAACAAAAGATGAAGAAAACGGCTGACAGCATTGAGCTCAAGCTGGAAAAGAATGTGGATATTGTCAGCGCTGTGGCCGATAACTTTAACGATCTTTATGTTGTTGGGTTTGCCGCAGAGACTCAGGATATTGAGACCTATGCGCGAGATAAATTAGCCCGCAAAAAACTCGATGCAATCGTCGCCAACGATGTTTCACGGACGGATGTCGGCTTTAATGCCGATGACAATGAGGCCTGGTGGATCACCGCCGATAGCAGTCAGGCCTTTAGTAAAAGGAGCAAGGCGCAACTGGCCAGAGATATTATCGACGCTATCTCTCAAAGGCTTGAACGCTAAGATTGCACTGAACTTTACAGAGTGGACCTTACAGAGTGAACTTTAAAACAACCCTCTCGCGAATTCTTAAAGATCCGCTTTTGCTCGGCAGCACGATTGTCGGCGCACTGTTATTAATTACGGTTTATATAACGCTCTATCAAAACCTTGTTGTTCAGGCTCGTCAGCAGCTGGTGGATTTTCACTACGGTCTAAATATGAAAGTAGCCGCCAGTCGAGTGGACACATATATCGACCAACAGAGACAACAGCTGGCATCACTGGCCGCCCAGCAGACAACCATCGACAACTTTAGCGCCGCAGATAAAGCCAGTCTGGAAAAGGGAGAAAACTCAGCTGCAGCAGCGATCACAGATGCCGAAGCAATTTACTATGTAGATTCATCAATCACCCGCCACAGTGCCAAACTGGGCTTTGCCGCCAAGCATATGCTGCGTCTCTCCCGGCAGGGAAAAGTCGTTGATCCGCGCGCAATCAAAGTTGAGAACCAGTGGAAAATTCTTTTTAGCCAAGCGGTTGTCGCGGACGATAAAATTATCGGCAGCATCCTCGCCCAGCTGCCCACCAGCGGACTGCGCTTTGCCCTGAGCACCATCGACAGCTCCCTGGGGCTTCTGCAACTGCAACAGATAAGCTCCCAAAATCGCACTGTTGTGGTTGTGCAAATAGGTTCTGACTCTGAGGGAAATCACAGCCGCGACACCTTTGATACGGTTAATCCGCTGTGGAAACTAACCTTTGCCCCTTCCGCCACACTACTAAAAGCAATTGATAACGCCCTGCCACCGTTTGGCCTTTTTTACAGCAGCTTTGCTTTAACGATTTTAATCTTGCTGTATTTGATTATCAGATTGCGTCTCGGACGCCGTTCTCTGGCAGAGGCTATTGAATTAGATGCTCGACAGAGCAACCCCCTTAACCAGCGCTGGATCAAACCCTCAGTCCAGCAGGTTGCCAGTGAAGCCTCTGATTTAAACCTGGAAATTCAGCCCCTAGAAAAAAGCATCTTTATCCCAGAGGAACCGATAGTTGAGTTGGAGGAATCCCCGTCGGCACTCGAGCAGCAGTTAATGGAGAGCCTGCAATCTGTCGCGACCGATACAGCAGTCACCAGCAATATCCCTGACGTGGTCTTCCGCGACTACGATATTCGCGGAATCGCCGGCACAGAAATTACTGCCGATTTTGCCAACCATCTGGGCAAGGGCGTGGGAACCCTTCTGCGCCGGAATGGGGAAGAGAGCATTTATATTGGCCGCGATGCCCGGCTCAGCTCGCCGGAGCTGGCCGCTGCCTTGAAGGCAGGGCTGATTTCCTGCGGAATCAATGTTGTGGATCTGGGTGAGATAACCACACCCACACTCAACTTCGCTATTCACCACGGCGGTCACGCCAACAGCGGTATTATGGTTACCGCCAGTCACAATCCAGCCGCCTACAACGGCTTTAAAATTATTATCCAGCGCGAAGTGATATCCGGGCAGACCCTGCAGATGCTTAAACCCATGTTGCGCGGCAATAACTTTGCCAGCGGTGAGGGAAGCTCAACCAGTGTCGATATTATTCCGGAATACGTTGCATATATTGTCGAACAGAGCCTGATCAGCAAAACCTTTAAGCTGGTTATTGATGGTGCCAACAGTGTTCCCGGTCCGATTGCCGTGCAACTCTTCGACAGTCTCGGCTGTATGGCATTTCCTCTCTACTGCAATGTTGACGGTTCATTTCCAAACCATGAACCCAACCCGGCGGACGAAAAAAATCTTGCCGATCTGCGCCAGCGGGTAAAGACGGAAAGTGCAGATCTAGGCCTGGCATTTGATGGCGACGGTGATCGGGTGGTGGTTATATCGGCCCTGGGCAGAGTCGTTTGGCCAGACCAACTGATGATGATTTTTGCCCGTGATATACTCGCCCGCAAGCCTGGATCGGATATTATCTTCGATGTAAAAAGCAGCAAACGGCTGCCTGAACTGATCCGCCGCTACTCTGGCAGACCGGTGATGTGCAAGACTGGTCACGCCCATGTAAGAAAACAGGTGCATGACAACAATGCACCGGTTGGCGGTGAATTTAGCGGCCATATATTTTTCAATGACCGCTGGAAAGGTTTTGATGATGGTCTCTATGCCGCAGTGCGATTACTCGAAGTGCTCAGCGATCTGGGACAGAGCCTCGACGAGATTTTAGATGAATTGCCAGGCAGTGTTTATACACCTGAGATTCTGGTTCCAATCAGCGAAGGTGAAAAGTTTGACCTGATGCAAACGCTGGCGGCTGGCTGCCAATTTGCCCGGGCGCAGGTCATTACTATTGATGGCTTGAGAGTTGAATACAGCTTTGGCTGGGGCTTAATAAGAGCCTCAAACACCTCAGCAAACTTGACCCTGAGATTTGAAGCCGATGATGAGAGCGGCCTCGAGCAGGTCAAACAGGAATTTCGCCGCGAACTGGCACCCTTTATAAATAACATAGAAGACTATATTTAATTATGTCCTTAAGTCGTAAAGAAGCAGAGACAACAGCGCAGGTTATCTCCCGCGCGCTCCCCTATATCCAGCGCTTTTCCGGAAAAACTGTGGTCGTCAAATACGGCGGCAATGCCATGGGTGATGACAGCCTCAAAGAGAGTTTTGCCCGAGATATAGTGCTGATGAAACTGGTCGGCATCAACCCGGTTGTTGTTCACGGCGGCGGCCCGCAAATTGGTGAGTTACTCGAGCGCCTGTCTATCGAATCGAAATTTATCGATGGTATGCGCGTCACCGACGGCAAAACCATGGATGTGGTTGAGATGGTACTGGGTGCCACCGTCAACAAAGAGATCGTCAATATGATCAGTGCCGCTGGCGGCAAAGCCTTTGGTGTGACCGGTAAGGATGGCCAGTTAATCAAGGCCAAAAAGCTCGTGGTCTCCCACAAAACCCCAGAGATGGAAGTGCCGGAGATTATTGATATTGGCCATGTGGGCGAAGTCGCCTCGATCAATAAAAGCGTTATCGATATGCTGGTCAACAGCGGCTTTATTCCGGTTATTGCCCCAATCGGTGTCGGCTCGGATGGCGCCTCTTACAATATTAATGCCGACCTGGTCGCTGGCAAAGTTGCCGAGGTACTCAGCGCAGAGAAGCTTATCCTGCTGACCAATGTTGCCGGCTTAAAAGATAAGAGCGGTGAGATTCTCACCGGCCTTACCACCACCCGTGTCAATGAACTGATCGCTGACGAAACTATTTATGGCGGCATGCTGCCGAAAATTCGCTGTGCTCTCGATGCAGTTAAATCCGGTGTCAGCACCGCACATATTATTGACGGCCGTGTCGAGCACGCCGTTATGCTTGAAATCTTTACCGACGAAGGTGTTGGTACACTAATAACAAATCAAGAGTCCGACATAGAGGAACTCAACTAATGGCTAAAAAACCCGGCACTCGCGCCCAGGAAATTCTTCAGGCTCTCGCCCGTATGCTTGAGAAATCAGGCGGTGGACGAATCACTACAGCGGCACTAGCAGCAGAACTCAGTGTTTCCGAAGCGGCTCTCTACCGGCACTTCCCGAGTAAAACCCGCATGTATGAAGGGTTGATCGACTTTATTGAGGATACGGTTTTTGCCCGTGTGCGCGGCATTATCAGCGACGAGCCCAACCCGGTAAATCAATGCTATCGCATACTCAGCCTGGTACTTGCCTTTGCTGAAAAGAACCCCGGCATCACACGTATTCTCAACGGCGATGCCCTGACCGGCGAAACTGACCGACTGCACGATCGTATCGCCCAGTTCTTCGACCGACTGGAATCCCAGTTAAAGCAGATATTGCGTGAAGCGGAAATTCGCGATGGTTTAAAACTGCAGGTGCCGGTTTCTACCGCCGCCAATTTAATGCTCTGCAGTGCCGATGGAAAAATCAGTCAGTTTGTTCGCAGCCAGTTTAAAACCCCACCGACCAAAGACTGGCAGGAACAGTGGCAGTTAGTGACAGCGGCAATGTTTGAGTAGTACTCTTAGCAAATAGCACTGTTATGAATAGCACCGTTAATGAGTAGTGCTGAAATTAACCGCGCTTTTAAACAGCGAGAAACGAAAGAGGATAGTAACTAGTTACTATCCTCTTTTAGTAAGCGAAACCTGGAGATATACCCCTTATAGAGTTTCTCGAGAGCTGCATGCTCCTCACGCCGCTGGGCCAGAGTATCAGTCAATTCAACTCTGGCTCCCTCCAATAGCTGTAACTGTTGAGAAACAGACGCCGGCACCACCTCACCGCTCAGTTCGATATTCGCGGCATCAAAATAGATTTTATTTTCTCGGGTGGCGAGCGCCGCCAGGTTGTTTTCCAGCTGCTCAATCTCACGCATCAACAGCTGCACCTTGCGCTCTTTTAAAGACTGGATTTCATCGACACTGCTAAAACTGCTGAGCAGATAATTGTCCCGCTTGCTCTGATTCCTGGAAAGTTCAGCGTCGCGATCCAGCGCTGAAACTATGCGCAGTAGCCGGCCGGATTCATTGACCACTTCATAGTCATTAGTTGCTGCATCCGGCGGCGGGGTATCTGTAGTGACCAACACCCCCTGCTGATTGTAATAACGGTAAAGCTCTGCTGCGTTGAGCACCACCCATGGGCCAGTCAATACAATCAGCAATACCGTTTTTATCATACGCCGTACTCTTGCCTGTAACTTTCAATTGAGGCGACTAAATCACCGCTCTCAGGCTTGTCCTTAAGGTAGTTGAGAATATCGTCAATATCGACAATGCCCACCACTGGAATAGAAAATTGCTTTTCCACTTCCTGAATCGCTGACAGCTCAGACTTGCCCTTTTCCTTGCGATCCAAACCGATCACCACACCGGCCGCTTCAGCACCGGCCTGATCGACAATTTCCATGACTTCGCGAATCGCCGTTCCCGCAGTAATTACATCGTCAATAATTAATACGCGGCCTTCAAGGGGTGCACCCACCATATTGCCGCCCTCACCATGGTTTTTTGCTTCCTTTCTATTAAAGCAGTATGGCACATCAAGGTTGTAATGATCGGCCAGTGCGACAGACGTTGCTGCCGCCAGAGTGATCCCCTTATAGGCAGGCCCAAACAGCACATCGTACTGAATACCTGACTCGACAATAGCCGCCGCATAACAGCGCCCCAACTCCGCCAGTGCGCGGCCGGTATAAAACTGCCCGGCGTTAAAAAAGTACGGTGATACACGCCCGGACTTAAGAGTAAATTCGCCAAATTTTAGCGCGCCGCTGCGCAGGCCGTTGTCGATAAACTGGGTTTTGTAATTGCTATCATTTGTCATAATTTTAATCTTTCTTGTTAGAGTTGCTTGTTTTGCTGACTGGTTATTGGGCCAAGGCCATTTGCTGGACACGCACCAGATCAGCAATACCCTGCTTGGCGAGCTTTAGCATAGAGCTCAACTCTTCTTCACTGAAAGGCGCCGCTTCAGCAGTGCCCTGAACTTCGATAAAACCACCACCGGCGTTCATCACCACATTCATATCAGTTTCGGCATTTGAATCTTCGGGGTAATCCAGATCTAACACTGGCGTGCCCTTGTAAACACCCACTGACACCGAGGCAATCATGGTCAACAGTGGATCATCAACAATTGCCTTCTTGCGCTGCAGGTGGCGAATAGCATCGACCAGCGCAACACAGGCTCCGGTAATCGATGCAGTGCGTGTGCCGCCATCCGCCTGAATAACATCACAGTCAATGTTGATCGTGTGCTCACCGAGCTTTTTCAGATCTACGGCTGCTCTCAGAGAGCGGCCAATCAGACGCTGAATCTCCTGAGTGCGGCCACTCTGCTTGCCCCGCGACGCTTCACGGCCCATACGGCTACCAGTCGAGCGCGGTAACATACCGTATTCCGCTGTCACCCAGCCCTCGCCCTTGCCACGCAAAAATCTCGGCACGCCCTGCTCGACGCTGGCGGTACAGATAACCTTAGTATTGCCAAACTCAACCAGCACAGAACCCTCTGCATGGCAGGTGAAATCACGAGTAATTTTGACTTGGCGAAGTTGTTCGGGGCGGCGGCCGCTGGGTCGAGACATAATTTTTTCCTAATAGGGATTGGTTAAAGCGCGTGAAATAAAAATCGGACGAATTGTAGCAAATCTACCAACCCCATGACCGCCTTTGTTACCATGGCGCAATTAATTTTTTAACTGGAGATATTATGGCTCGCAGCATGACGGCATTTGCCCGCAATACCATTGATTTTAGCTGGGGTTCGGTAACCTGCGAACTGCGCTCGGTGAACCACCGTTTTCTGGAAACCGGCTTTCGACTGCCCGATACCTTGCGTCAAATCGAAATGCCACTGCGTGAAGTTGCCCGGAAAAAACTCAGCCGCGGCAAAATCGACTGCTCAATGCAACTGGCGTTTAATAATTCCGATGACAGCGTTGAAGCTGACCTGCAACTAGCCAAGCGCTATATTGAGATCGCCGAAGAAATCTCTGGCGAACTGAAAAACCCCGCCGCAATCTCCCCTCTGGATATTTTGCGCTGGCCGGGTATTTTGAAAGAACAGAATATAGATACAGATGCGCTGCTGGCTGCAGCCAAAGAAACCTTCTCCACAACCGTTGAGCAACTGCTTGAAGGCCGTCAGCGCGAGGGTGAAAAACTCGCCGAGATGATTGAACTACGCCTTGTCGGCATTGAAGCTCAGCTAGTAATCGTGCGCGATAATCTGCCCGGCATCCTCGCAGATCAACGCCAGCGACTACAGCTAAAACTTAGCGACCTTAAAGAGCAGCTGGACAATGATCGTCTGGAGCAGGAGATGGTGATTATTGCCAACCGCACTGATGTCGACGAAGAGCTGGATCGTCTCGAAGCCCATATCAGTGAGATTCGCCGTGTGTTGAGCAGCAGAGAGTCGATTGGTCGACGACTGGACTTCTTGATGCAGGAACTCAATCGCGAAGCCAATACTCTGGGTTCGAAATCAATTGCCGGGGTTACCACTCAGGCATCGGTGGAGTTAAAAGTGCTTATCGAGCAGATGCGTGAACAGATTCAGAATATTGAATAAAAGCCTTCTAAGCCTCAACAGTGCATTTAATACATATGCTTAATAAAAAGTGGATACTCACTTACATCAGTATTTATTACCTGTCCATATTCTCTGTTCAGGCCTGCGCTTTTGGCGCCGATGGCCATCGTATCATTGCCGGCATTGCTGAAAATCACCTCAGCAAAAAAACTGCCCTAGCGGTTAAATCTATCACTGGTGACCTGGCCGAACTATCCCTGTGGCCGGATAAAATTCGCGGTACCCCCGCATGGGAAAAATCCAAATACTGGCACTATATTAATGTTCCAGATCAGCAGCAGGTCGGCACGGCCAGGCGCAGCTCAAGAGGCGATGTTCTCAGCGCACTCAATCATGCCTATGAACAATTGAACCAACCGCGACTCTCCGAACGCGAACGCCTTCAGGCCCTGAGCTTTTTTACCCACTTCGCCGGAGACATCCACCAGCCACTGCATGTGGGGCGACGAGATGATCGCGGCGGCAATGGCGTCGCGATTAAATGGCCGAAAAAAACTAAGCTTACAAACCTGCACTGGGTTTGGGACAGCGGCTTGCTCAGCCTGACCAGACTAAGTGTCGAAGACTATATTGCCCGTCTTGATATAGCCAGTGAACAACAGATACAACAATGGCAGCAAGACAGCTTTCTAGACTGGACTGTAGAATCGAAAATGCTGCGCTCACAGGTCTATGAGTTCGACATTAAAACCCCGCCAGCCGCTTCAGGGAAAAAGCCGCAAACTATCACTCAGGACTATATCAAGCGCAACCAGCCGATTATTGAGCAGCGACTATTGATGGCTGGCATCCGTCTCGCCGGACGGTTAAACCAGATTTTCGACCCGCAGGATGGAACCTACTTTTCAGATAAAAACGGCAGCAAGTAAATCGCAGCGGCAGGGAGTAAGGCATCTGGAATAATTTTTCCGCTGATGTAAACTGCCTACCCAACATCAATCTTACAACAGCGGATCAAGTCCCATTATGGCAACAGGTATTCTCTTTATTATCTCCGCGCCCTCTGGCGCAGGGAAAACCAGTTTGGTCGGTGAACTTCTAAAGCGTATGGAGAAGATAAAAGCCTCCATCTCACACACCACCAGAGACTGTCGACCCGGTGAAGAAGATGGTATCAACTACCATTTTGTCAGCCGTGAAGAATTTATTGGCATGCTCGAGCAGAGTGCCTTTCTGGAACACGCCGAAGTCTTTGGCAACTTTTACGGCACCTCTCAGCACTGGGTTGAAGAAACTCTGGCCGCTGGTGATGATGTTATTCTCGAAATCGACTGGCAGGGTGCAGCCCAGGTTCGTCAGCTGTTCCCCGATAGCACCAGCATCTTTATCCTGCCGCCCTCGAAGCAGGCGTTGCGCGAGCGGCTCGACAATCGCGGCCAGGATGACAGCGCGGTTATCGAAAAGCGCATCGCCGCCGCCACCGAAGAGATGAGCCACTATATTGAGGCCGACTATATGGTGGTCAATGACAACTTTGAAGTCGCATTAAAGCAATTGATGGCGATTGTTTCGGCACAGCACTGCCGTCTTCCAGCGGCCGGTCAGGAAGATCTGCTCTCTGATCTATTGTCCTAGTTATCCACTCTTATAAAGGTTAATTCTCGCAACTTCATTGTCGTAACCCCTCGCTTTAGGTAAACTGGGCGGCCCAGCAACATTTCGTTGCGCTAAAACCTTAAATTTAGCTTAAATTTTTACCCTGGTGGATATAAAAAATGGCTCGCATTACTGTAGAAGATTGTTTGGATCACGTTGATAATCGTTTTGAACTGGTCATGGTTGGCTCCAAGCGCGCTCGCCAGATAGCTACCGAAGGTCGCCCTGCTCTGGTTCCAGAAGAGAATGACAAACCCACAGTTATCGCCCTGCGCGAAATTGAAGAGGGGCTTGTCACTGCAGATATTCTCAATGAAGTTCGTCAAGACTATGAAATTGTCGATGCAGAGGAAGATGGCGAAGCTGGTGCTATCGAAGCTGGTGCAGAGGCAGTTGTTGAAGCTCTGAACGCCTCAGAACCTCCTCAAGAGCCTTCTATCTAAGGCTCAATAAGACCCGGGAGAGAGTTTTTTGGCGCTGCGCTTACTGTTGGATAAACTCTCTTTCTATCTCGACGCCAAAGAAGTAAGCCGCGTAGAGCGCGCCTACAAATTTGCCGAGAAATGCCACGAAGGCCAGATGCGTCAGAGTGGCGAAGCCTATATTTCACACCCCCTCGCCGTTGCCCATATCCTTGCCGATATGCGTATGGATCATGAGAGCCTGATGGCCGCCATGCTTCACGACGTTATTGAAGATACCGGAGTTACCAAAGGCCAGATAAGTCGTCGCTTTGGTCGGCCGGTTGCCGATCTGGTTGACGGTGTCAGTAAACTCACAGAAATCGAGTTTGAATCCAAAGCCCAACAACAGGCGGAAAGCTTCCAGAAAATGACTCTGGCTATGTCGCGAGATATTCGCGTGGTTCTGGTTAAGCTCGCCGACCGACTCCACAATATGCGCACCCTCGGAGTTTTGGCCCCAGCCAAACGCCGACGCATCGCCCGCGAAACTCTCGACATTTATGCGCCGATTGCCCAGCGCCTGGGCATCAATGACATTCGTCTCGAACTCGAAGACCTCGGCTTCGCCGCCATGTACCCTCTGCGCCACCGGCGTCTCCGCGAGGCCATGAAGGCAGCGAAAAAGAACCGCAAAGAAGTGGTCACGGAAATTCATCAGGCGATTGAAATACGCCTTGAAAAAGAAGCCGTCGAAGCCACCGTAAAGAGCCGCGAAAAGCATCTCTGGAGCATCTACCGCAAGATGCGCGAAAAGCATCGCTCGTTCCGCGACATTATGGATGTGTTCGCCTTCCGCCTGATCGTCAACAGCGTTGATGACTGCTACCGAATACTCGGCATGGTGCACAATCTTTTCAAGCCGGTGCCCGGCGAATTTAAGGACTATATCGCCATCCCCAAAGCCAACGGTTACCAATCCCTGCACACGGTTTTGGTGGGTATGCACGGCGTGGTTATCGAAGTGCAAATACGCACCGTCGAAATGGAGGCCATGGCCAGCTACGGCATCGCTGCCCACTGGGAGTACAAAACTGGCAGCCAGAGCGGTGATGTCAACCAACGCCGCGCCGCCAGATGGGTTCAGGGCCTGCTCGATATGCAACTGCAGGCGGGCGACTCCCTGGAATTTCTCGAGCACGTTAAGGCGGATCTATTCCCCGACGAAGTCTATGTGTTTACACCCAAGGGCAATATTGTCGAACTGCCCTCCGGCGCCACGCCTGTCGACTTCGCCTACTCGGTGCATACCGGACTGGGCAACAGCTGTATTGCCTGTCGCGTAGATGGACAGCTCACGCCGCTCTCGGAACAGTTACAGAGTGGCCAGAAAGTAGAGATTATCAGCGCCCAGGAAGCGCAGCCAAATCCAAACTGGCTAAACTTTGTTGTCACCGCAAAAGCGCGCAGTGCGATTCGTCACTTCCTCAAGCACCAGCAACACGATGAATCTGTCGATCTCGGCAAACGGCTGCTCGATCAGTCCCTCAGCCGTCTCGGAACCAGCTATAAGCAGCTTAAGAAATCACAGATTAAAAGGCTGCTTAAAGAAACCGGCGCCAAGACCTTTGAATATATTCTGCAACAGATTGGCCTTGGCAATCGCGTGCCCTTTGCCGTGGCAAACCTGTTGGTCCCAGCAGCCAAACGCAAGCCCAGCAAAGAGAGTAAAAACTCGACACTGCCAGTGGTGATCGACGCCTCTGATGGCCTGCTGTTGCAATATGCCCGCTGCTGCCACCCGATACCAGGGGATCCAATCGTCGGCCATATCTCTCCGGGTAAAGGCTTGGTGATCCACTTAGAATCCTGTCGCAACCTTGCTGAAATTCGCAGCAACCCAGAAAAATGTATGCCGCTGACCTGGTCAAACAATGTGCATGGCGAGTTCCCCGTCGAACTCAAAGTCGAGATCACGCCGGAGCGCGGATTTATTGCCGCGCTGGCATCGCGCATGACCGAGGCGGATGCCACTATCGAAAATATTAGCGTGGACGAAAAAGACGCCTTTACCAGCGTCGTCGACGTCGTACTGACCGTGCGCGACCGTATCCACCTGGCAGATATTCTCAGACGGATCCGCGGTTTAAAACATGTGCGCCGCATCCATCGAATTAAAAATTAATGACCAACATTGGAGACTACCGTGACCAATAAAGCCGTAATTCATACCGACAACGCCCCCGCAGCCATAGGCACCTACTCCCAGGCAGTTAAGGTCAACAACACTGTTTATCTCTCTGGACAGATTCCTCTCGACCCCCAGACAATGGAACTGATCGACGGTGATATCAAGGCCAGTATTCGCCAGGTTTTCGATAACCTCAGCGCGGTCTGCGCAGCTTCTGGCGGCGATCTTGGCAATATAGTCAAACTGAATATCTTCCTGACCGATCTGGGCAACTTTACGGCGGTCAATGAGGTGATGGCGGAATATTTTCAGCAGCCATTCCCGGCCCGCGCAGCAATTGGCGTCAAGGAATTACCCAAGGGCGCGCAGGTGGAAATGGACGGTATTGTTGTTATTTAGTGTTGCTATCTAGCTATTTCGGCAGGGCATCAATTAAAGACTGATAGCCCTCTTTATAGCCCGGGTAGATAAACTGGTAACCACTATCCAAAAGTCGCTGATTGCTGCAGCGACGAATCGCCTTCTGCTCGACAATCTCATCCTGCAACTCAATATTTAATTGCTCCGCCAGCCACAGGCGTAAATCGTGCTGGGTCACCGGCGCACAGTCAGTCGCCACATACAGGCTGTCGAGCTTATCGCCATTTTCAAAACAGCGGATCAGGTGTGCCAACACCCCCGCACAATCATCACTGTGAATACGATTACTCCACTGCTCGGGTTGGGCCGGACGCCCTTTGCCAGCCATAATCTGTTCCAGCATACGCGTGCGACCGGGACCATAGATACCGGAAAATCTAACGATAATCGAAGCGCAGGGCAGTGCGGAAATATGCGCCTCTGCCTGCAATAATAACTTCCCGGAAAATGACAGCGGTGCCGTCGATGACTGCTCGTCGACCCAGGCACCCTGTCTATCGCCATAGACACTGGTACTGGAGACCCAGATTACCAGCCGCGGTTTGTGTTCAGCATTATT
>Ga0213869_10001154_pt1 | contig 20299 bp, 17 predicted proteins | sample PICome_10_FD_160083 | JGI IMG/M metagenome (GOLD analysis project Ga0213869, IMG submission 160083) | Coastal seawater microbial communities near Pivers Island, North Carolina, United States - PICO132 | ecosystem: Environmental > Aquatic > Marine > Coastal | place: USA: North Carolina...
AGCACCGATGGCCCAGTTCCTTGACTGGTGTGTTGGTGAGGGAGAGCTGACTGCCAACCCCTGGGAGGCCCTCAAGGTCAAAGACCGGCCAGAGGTCCATCCCCATGGGATGCTGAGTGATGAGCAGGTGGGCATATTGCTCGGTGCCAAAGACAGGGTGCTGCACAGTGCACTCTTGTTCGGCTTGCTTACAGGCATGCGCTCTGGGGAGATCTGTGGGCTTATGGCCGAGGACATCACAGCAAAGGGGAACCTGGGGCGGTTTGTTAGCATCAGGCCTAACAATGTCCGGATGCTGAAGTCCAAGGCTGCTGAGCGGGAGGTGCCACTGCATGGCATCCTTGAGCAGCTGCTGGATACCGCTCTGCCAACGTCTGGCAGGCTGTTCCCGTACCTCACTGTCGACAAGGTTGTGAAGCGGTACGCTTACCTCCGCCGCCTCCATCCTGAGTTGCACGGGACCGTGTTCCACTCCACTCGCAAGTGGTTCATCACCCAGTGTGAGCGCACAGGCGTCCTGGAGCACTTCACTGCCACCCTCGTGGGGCATCACTCTGCACGCTCTGCCAATAAGCTGACTTACGGGCTCTACTCGGCGGGGATATCTGATGCCCAGAAGCGGGAGATTGTGGAGGGGGTGAGAGTGCCAGAGGGGTGAGGGCCAACTCAGCTGAAGTGTCTAGAACTACCCGCCCCATGTCTCTTTGTGAGGTGTGGAGCGGGAAGGTTGCATTATTTTTTCAACTGATCAATGAGCGGCGGCAAGGCAGTTTGAGGTAGGACTGCCAAACGAATTACTCTAGGGCTGGTTTTAAAGTAGCGAAATGGAGAATGTTTTGTCATCCAAGGACGCTGCAAATTAGCCCTGCCCGCTTCAAGCAAGTTTACTCTGACAAAGCCGAATCCTGAAATATTTCACTGCTCATATTGACAGTGTTCTAAACCGCCTTAATGGTAACACATCACAGAGTGATCAATTAGAAATATAAGTATATACAAAAACCCCAAATTATGAAGGAAAGTCCCAATAAGGACGTGGACCACAGTAACCAAAGAGACAACTGTGTATTAGAACGTGCGATACGCACTATTACTCCAGACTTTCTGTTATAAATAATTTCATCTTCCCTGCCGATAGGAAACTTTTCATACTGATGTTGTAACGTAAAATACCCAAGGCTTTTTATTACATAAGTTCCATCAGCAAGAGTGAATGCATAAGTAGGTCTGGACGTACCCGGATTGAAAATAATTCTGCGTTCCACTTTGATAATTTTAGCCTGAACTTTTTCACCATCAGCAATGAACCGCTTTTTGCGGCGTCCTATCCAAAGGCATGAAAGTATTATCATTAAACCAATGGTAAAAAAGACTATAGAAAGGAAAAAAGTATTATTTTCATCATGGCAAAATTTGTAATCTTTATTTCTGCAGAGTTCGGCGTACGCTTCAGCTTGACCTATTTCATTAGGCTTCATTTTCTGCTCTAACTCGTTCTTTCTGGTGAGGCCCAATTTAAAGTCATTAGTTAGCGATAAGTTGTACCACATATGAGCCAAGACATTGTTTTTTGTTACGCCATTTCCAAGTTCATATGCCTCAGCAAGATTATATTGAGCCTTAGGGTTTCCCTTTTCAGCATCTAATTTCCATAACCTAACTGCTTCACTTTGTGAAACGCCATCTTTCCAGATGCCTTGTTCTACGGTGCCATCTGCATAGGTGTAAGTACCTTGCCCGTCTTTTCTGTTATCCTTCCATCCACCTATGTAGTTGTCGCCACTTGCATAGGTGTATGTGCCTTGTCCGTTCCTTTTGTCATCCTTGAACTCACCGACGTATTTATCGCCATTGGCAAGAGTGTAGGTGCCAAAACAGTTATGATACCGTTTTGTTTGGTCAGACGGACATGCAGGCAGAGCAAAACTTGCAGTAGCACTCAACATAAGAGCCACAGACATTAGGATTAGCTTTGCGTTCAGGTATCTCATGCGAAAAGGCTAGCAAAGTTATTCACAGGTGTGGAGTCTTTTGGTTTAGTCATAGAGGTTGGAGAGCGTGTGCAGATCGATCATATGACTGCCACGAAAAACGGCGTCACGTGCAAACACTTTCAAGCCTGGGAGAGGTGTAGCAAGCATATCCACGCGCAGGTTTATTCGAATGCCACTGCACGCTCTGCGAAACGATTTTTGCAAGAACTCGTTGAAATAGCCCCCTATAAGATACTCTCAATTCAAGTGGATGGCGGGTCTGAGTTTATGGCTGATTTTGAGACGGCGTGTGAGCAGATGAGCATCCCGCTTATTGTACTGCCCCCAGCAAAGGCCGAAATACAACGGTGGTGTCGAACGTGGCAACCGCACCTTCCGCGAAGAATTCTATGCGTGTCGTGATCTTATTGCTGACAGCATAGGGGCCATGCGGTTTGAACTTCGAAAAGCTGTCGATAAATATAACACATTCAGGCCACATCACGCCTTGAAAGGCAAGACACCGATGGAGTACCTTCGACTCACTCAGGCCGAAGCCGCGTGTGTCTCAAAAGACTTGAACCGATACAACAAAAATCCGACCATGAATTAACATGGAGCACCCAATCGTGGCACTCCAATGGCGATGGCTAAAAGACTAGGGCAAGCATGGCTGCCATCCTTCATTTGGTTCACCCAAATTAACAAAGCATAGCCCAAAGTCTTCAATTATTGCGTCGACATAACTGCCATCCCAAACACTATTCTTCGTTACTGTGTCATAATCGCACTCCAATGCGGCTACGCGTTCACTATTTTGGTAAACTTCTAGCTGACCTTCATAAACCCTATCACGAGCGAGTAACATACTTTGTGTGGATAATAGATAGACAGTGTTGCCGTTCTGAAATCGAAACAAGTTACGAGTGTCATTAAAATCATATCGCATCGAGTGATTTGTTTCACAAGGCCCACCATCTTGGTCCGTGCAGCTTGGCCTCATCATCTCAATAGTAGTACTACCAACTACCCTGGGAAAGTAAGATTTTATCTTTTCTTCCGTTAATTCAAGCTCTGGTTCTTCTCCAATTTTTCCAAAACTATAGTTAAATGAATTCCATTCTCCATTGTCGCTATAAGACTCGCAAATCTTTAGGCTTTTCTTGCCATTAACCGTACAATAGAAAACTGGCTCAACGAAATCACCCTCATTTTCACAAAAACTCTCGTTGACGTCGTTGGCAGAGGCAACTTCTTCAGATTCGCTTTTGCCAGAAACTAATTGTTTAAACCACAGGCAACCTGCATTTTTAATTCCGGAGTTTTGAGCCTCTTCGTATGATCTCAACAAAAAATCACCCTGGTATTTACTCAGTACTCCAATCTCTAAAGTTCCTTCGACCCTTTGAGCGTATGGGTCAGCTTCCTCCCAGCACATTTGAATTTTGGCAACTGCATTTTCCGTCTTTCTACCAAAAACACCATCTGGAGTGCCAGCATTGTATCCAAAAAAGTTCAGTGCTTTCTGAATTTCTACTTTTTTAGATTTGGGCGCTTTGCTTTTCGTCGAAGTGTTAGAATTTTTACTTTCCACTTCCCAAGCTTGCCAAGAATATATTGGGCTCTCATTACAATAACCCCAGCCGCCAGAATAAAATCCTTCGCGTTCTAATTTAAAAAAAACACGGCCATAAAAATTGCTACCGTTGATAGGCACCGCGCATTCTCTCCCACTGCTTTCTTGAACCCAGTAACCCTCAAAGAAAGTGCCATTTCCGGAGACTACTCCTATAAAACGATTTTCACGGGAACCAGAATAATGGCCGACGCGGCTGTCCGAAGTAATTTGGTCATATAATGTCATTGTTAACTGACTTTTGGACCCGTCAGCGCTTGTCACTTCTGAATTATATTTTGTGTCAGCTATTGATATCCCGCTTCCAGTTAAAAGGGCTATTAAAAATAAAGTGGTTAAAAAAAACGCTTTTTTTGCCATGCTCGTCATAACTTAAAAACTCCACAAATTTAATATGAAAATAATTTGACACTCTATTTTAAACATAACAAGCTTTTTATTAATGCGGATTCAACTCGCCAGTGCATTAGTACGCGGTTTGGAATTACCAATCTGAAGTCATGCGCAAGCGATGACATGATAGAAAGTACGCTCAATACGCCAGAGATTGCAGCTGTCAGACAAATAAGAACTCGCATCGGATTGCTGGCACAACCTAAATCTATGCGCTCAATAATTGACGCCACTCGGCAAGAGCAGCGGTACGGTTCAGCTTGAAATTGGTGCGTGAAACACTTGGTGCACCTCCGATCTAGAGGACCGCTTTTGGGACTGCTTTTTAATATACACGCTATCGTAAGTTGTTGATAATAATAATTTTATTTGAATGTATTTTGCCGTGTGGGGGCACCACAATCCATCACAAATATATTATATATCAAGGTATTAATTATTATTGATGGAATTAGCCCCCCCCCTTTTGTCCCCCCTTTGGTTGACCATACCCGCTATTTCCGCCACGCGCCCGCACGCCTGCGCGGCGCTGCAAACATGTTTGTTTTGGCACGCGGTTACGCAGCTGTTTGCCTACTGAGGCCGCTATGGTCCGCTTATGGCGCTACAAAGGCAGGGTGTGGGGTTGAGTTGGCTGTGAGGCTGTTGCAACGCACCTCAACTCACGCCTCAATCTCAAGCTCAACCGCGCCGCTGCTCTCGCTGCGTGGCGCCAATTATTGAGCGCATAGATTCAGGCTGCACCAGCAATTCGATGCGAGTTCTCATTCGTCTGACAGCACCGTTGGAAATGCTCAGCAGGGGGACTTTATCAGAAAAGTCCGCCCTTGCAGCTATGGGCACACATCAACACTCCACCGCCAAAGTCTGGTATTTTTGAAATCTCAAGAACATCTATCATGGGTTACTTCATATTATAAATTCACAGAAAGTACGGGCCAAAAAGAAGTCGGTCATTTACTACATTTTTCATATAATTTTCTCTTCTATTGTTAAGATTTCTGAAAAAATAAGTACTAATGGCACCCTTTTATGTAGTTTTGTTACATTAATGGGAAAATAAACGCAATACTTTGAGCCACCCGTCCAGCATAAAATTGCTAGAATTACCGAAACACCCCGAAAACTCCTTGGATTTCGGCATTTCAACACTCATCCCTGATCAAGTTGACAAATGAGTAGTTCCAACCCAGATGTAGTATTACTCCAGAACGAAAGGGCCGCGCAGTTGAGCACAAACAATTTGATCGAGATAATCAAACAATCGCTTCCCGGCCTGCGCAAATCAGACCGGAAGGTCGCAGAGACAATCCTGCGCAACCCGTCAAAGGCAACCGAAATGAAGCTCGCCGAACTTGCGCGCGCCTCAGGGGTAAGCGAGCCGACGGTTGTACGGTTCTGTAATTCGGTTCGCTGCGTTGGCTTTCAGGATATGCGCTTGAAACTAGCCAAATCCCTGGCCTTTGGCCTGTCCACGTCTCATGTAGCTATTTCCGAGGTGGACGCGCTCCACGAGGTCGTCAACAAGATCTTTGACTTTAACTTAACCAGTCTGGATTGGGTTCGCACAAATTTGAACGTACCTGAGCTGGAGCGCGCCGTTGAGGCCATAATGGCGAGCAAGTCTCTACACTTCATTGGCCTTGGCGCCTCCGCAATCGTGGCACAAGACGCCCAGCAAAAATTCCCGCTGTTTGGCGTGGCCACACACGCCAGCGTGGATATACATCAGATGCTGATTGCTGCTTCAATGATGGGAGAGGGCGATGTCTTGTTCGCTGTATCGAATTCCGGAAATACGCGAGAAGTCATTCAGGCCACTCGGCATGCCAAACAACGTGGCGCGACAACAGTTGCCATCACCGGCGCCAACAGCCCGCTCTTGCGGCATTGTGACATTGGCCTTTTGGTCGAAACACTTGAAAATACCGACGACTACACGCCGACCATCTCGCGTGTTGCTGCGCTCGTTGTTATCGACATCCTCTCAACAGTTGTCGCATTGCGCCGCGAACCGGAAGAGCGCCACAAGGTCATGGAAATGAAGCGCTACATTGCAGACGTTCGCGCAACTGGAGTGATATAGGCAGCATGAGTGAACAAGCCCCCTGGCAAGTCGTCAAGCTTACTCGACTACTGGGGCGAAGGCTAATGAATTATCCCTTGGGTGACTTGACGAGGTTGCGTGAGTCGTAATTTTTACACCAAACGCTGCAGCACATCCCATGACGCCACCTGGGCAATGGCAAAAAGCCCGATTAACCGCCATCAGGGACAATCTTCAGGGTTCTGCAAAGTTGGGGTCTTACGATTTGGATCTCACTGTGCTCGGATGCGGCCAAGTCAATCTTGGCAGGGTCTTCTGTGTTGAACGAAAACATCCCCCAATGATGGGGGATAAGGATTTTCGCATGACGCGCAAAAAATATTGCCTCATCCAAGGTCAAATTGCCTGGTATACCATCAGCTAGACGCTCAGCGTCGCGGCCGTTCACCGGCAGCAAAGCAATATCTGGTGAATAGGTCGACACAGCCATGTCCAAGTCTTCAAATGGTATTGTATCGCCGGAATGATAAAACCGAGTGCCGTCAACTTCGATACCGTAACCTAGAAATTTGTGACGGCCCAAAGCGTCCAACTCTTCGGCTTCATGGGCAGCTGGAAACACCTTGATCTGCAACCCATCTAGGGAGATTTCATCACCGGTATCGACCAAGATCAGCTCTACCGCTTGGCCTATCCGCTCTCGAGCTAGATCCTCACATGATGCGGGCACGACAAAACGGACCTTGGGAAAGCGCTCAAAAAGCGGGCCAAGCGTATCTGGGTCAAGATGGTCGGTATGCGCATGTGTAATGAGAACGTAGTCAATTTCAGGTAGCTCGCCAACTATGATAGGAGGTGGAGCCATCCTTTGGTGATCGTGTTTCTTACCATCGTATTTGTGCGCTAGGCTGTCTGACAAATATGGATCAATCAGTACGCGTTTTGTACTGCTTTCCAGCCAAAAACCCGCCTGCCCCAGCCAGAACAATGCTAAGTGGTTGGGCATTGGGCGCCCCTTATGAATCTCAAACGAAAGGACCATCGAGACACCCAAGAATATTTTGCACAGCCATCATCGTAGCACGATCCACGCTTTCTGTTGTGAAGCCGCCAATATGCGACGACATAGTCACCCCAGGATGATTCAGCATTTCTACCCGCTGCGGCGGCTCAGATTCAAAAACATCTGTCCCGTAAAATCCGATTTGACCGCTTTCGAGCAAAGATGCCAAGGCCGTTTGATCGATGAGACCAGCGCGCGCTGTGTTGACCAGAACGGCGCCTTTCATGCAGGCACCAACCTCTTTAGGCCCCAATACCGCACTGCCGTCTTCGGGCATTGGGCAATGCAGTGAAATAGCATCTGATTTTTTTACTACTTCAGCCAGCGACCCTCGTTGGAAGTTTTGATGCTGTATCGCATCCTGGTTGGTATACGGGTCATAGGCAATGACGTTTGCACCGAGTGATAGACATATCTGCGCCAATTCCTGACCAATCGCTCCTAATCCCAGAATGCCAACCGTTGCACCTTTGATCTCACGACCACGCAGGCGCGGCCATTCGCCAGCCTGAATTCCAACATGGGTCTGCGTTAATTGGCGAAGCCCCGTTAGGATATATGTCAGTGCAAGCTCAGCAACGCTGCGTGCATTTGCACCTGACGCTTTACACACCTTAATCCCCTTTTCAGCCAGCACCTGCAAAGGCAGATTATCGATTCCGGTCCCGTTCCGACTGATTACCTTTAGCTCACTGGCCGCATCAATGACCTTTTCAGAAACAGGCTCAACACCCGCCAACCACGCCACGCATCCTGGCATGGCCCCAATTAGATCTGCTTCGTTGGGCATTACGCCTGGCCGTACACTAACTGGTTCTAATCCAACTTCACGCAACGCATCCAGCGCTGGATGTGTACAATCAGAAAGCGATCGGGGTGTGATTAATACCTTCGCACCGCTCATCGTCCTGCAACCTTTGTCGCGATTTCCGAAATCGCATTAAATCTATCACCGGCTACAGGGATCTCGATGTTAAACACCTCCGCAATGACCTGCGTCCACCCGTAAATAAAGTAAGTCCACCCATCCTCGACCTGAAGACACAGCGCCGTTTTGGCCGCATTTGCCTGATCCAGAAACACCAGATTACCCCGATAATTCAGCTCCCAGATGATGGCGTTTTTTGGGAAAGGCGCCGCATCGCTTAGTGGAGAACCGGGAGCGTCTTTGCCCAACCCCGTCGCATTGATCACAACGCTTCCCGCAGCCATTGACGCCAAGATGTCGTCATTGTCTTGGGCTGTTGCCGCCAGACGGTATTCAATCGGAATATCACTGCCTAGGCTTTCATGAATTTCGCGGATGTGGTCCAATCTAGGCTGGGACCAGTTCGACACAACAATCCTCTTTGGTCGATTTTCGCCCCTGCTTTCCTGCATCAGATGCCAAGACAGTGCGATAGTTGACCCTCCGGCCCCAATCGAAAATAGTTCGGCCCCCGTATCCGCAAAGTGATCTTTTGGCAGGAAGCCATCCAGCGACAAACCTGACGAAATTGGGTCCTTCGCATGGCAAATCAGCTTACCATCCCGTTTCGAGATGCAACTAGTTTCGGCCATAAGCGTCGCATGAGGATCAATCACGTCAAACATGTCTTTGCAGGCTTCAAAAAGATCCAATTTGTGTGTCGTCACCAACGCACCCAATGACAACGGGTCATTTTTCAAGAAATCCACTGCTTCACGATAGTTTTCAGCTGTATCATGGGGGGGGAAATCAATGCCCTTGATTTCGACATCACCCAATCCCAAATACTCAGCCCAAACCGGAAAAATCTTCATGATCGAAGATTGGCCCGTCGTTACGCCAATAAAATAGAATGTCGGGCGCGTTGCTGGAGAATACGTCATTGAGCGCTTCGAATTTTAGCGGCGCGATCAACAGACATCTTGGCTTTTTCAGTAATCTGAGCCCAGTCTCCGTTGGCGATATCTGCCTTAGTGGCGATCCATGTGCCGCCTACGGCTCGGACAGTAGGCATAGACAACCACTGATCTAAATTCTCTAACGTTACGCCGCCTGTCGGGTTAAATCCTATCTCTGTGTGCGCGTAGGGCGCCGCAATGTTGCGCAGCAAGTTCGGTCCACCCGCAGCCATTGCTGGGAAAAACTTCACCATCTTGCAACCTGCTTTCAGTGCGGCCTGTAGGTCTGTTGGTGTCATAATACCTGGGGCGAATGGGAGCCCAACCTCTTCTGCACGCAATAGAACATCCAGGTCCAAACCAGGTGACAAAGCAAATTTCGCTCCTGCCGCCTTTGCATCGTCAACTTGACTTTCAGTCAACACGGTTCCTGCGCCAACAAGCAGCTCAGGCCGCTGGGAAGAAATTGCAGCGATGCTGTCAAGCGCGGCGTCAGTTCTGAAAGTGATCTCGGCAACCGGCAACCCGCCTTCCAAGAGCGCGTCAGCCAAAGGCACAGCGTCAGCCGCGGCATCAATAGCAATCACAGGAACAACGCCGTACTGCTCAATTTTCTCAAAAATATTCACTGTTCGTGGTCTCCCGTTTCGTAAACACGTTCAATTTCCGCAGCCGTTCGCGGGCGGTACGAAGAATTCGGTGCTTCCTTCCAGCCGGATCCGTCGGCCACAATGCGACTGGCCATTCCGCCAGACCGTTCGATAATTGAATAGTCCTGTCCGGAATCGGAGGGATAACAAAAGCTCATCACCAGAGGCGCTGCACCAGTATTCACAGAGCGGTGAATCCAGAAAGGCGGCACATAGATCATCTGCCGTGGAAACACTTCCAGAACCCGCGTTTCGCCCTCAGGTGACTCCAACAACATCACCCCTTCCCCAGATTCACCGTAATAGGTTTCAGGGCGGTTTGCCGTGGCGTGGATATGTCCACGCGTCATGAAAAACTCTTCCCCAATTCGACCGGGTTCCATGAAGGTTGTCCCGAAGATCAGATCTCCATGCCCGGCATCCGGCCGAACATCTGACACCTTATATACAATCTCGTCTCCACCTTGCTCTAAAACCTGAGAAAACGCTGCGCCATCTTCATAAAGCCCCACCAGCTCACTGAGCTTCTTACTGTAATGGCCTGTTGCACCTTCCAGTTCAGCATTTGAAGGATCGATGCGGTGTGATGTGGGACTTGGAATCACGCTAGCCTCCTATGCTCGGTAGTATTACTACTCAAATTATAGATAATTTACAAGATTATTTTAGTAAAATATCTAAAATATCTCAATATTTTCTTATTTAACCTAATTTATCCATCATGATTGTAGTATTGCTACTTTTAAGGATTGACCCAATCAATCCGCTGCGCCATTGTGAATGTCGGAGGCGAATCAATGAATGATCGCGTGAAACACATTTTTATTTGGCCTGCTTTCCTGCTGGTGCTCGTAATCACGCTGTTCCCCCTGATCTACGCACTAACCGTGAGCTTCCAAACCGTAAGGATCGTCCCACCGACGCCAGCTCGGTTTGTTGGCTTTGACAACTATGCAGACATCCTCGCGAACGCCCGCTTCTGGGGGGCCATCGCAACCACAGCGACGATCGTGATTATTTCAGTTTTGGCCCAGTATGCCATTGGCTTATCCGTGGCTTTGGCCTTGCATCACAATGTTCCTGGCGCGTCCTTGTTCAGGGTTACATTCCTATTGCCAATGTTTCTTGCTCCGGTGTGCGTCGCGCTGATTGCTAAAATGATATTCCACCCGGTTCTAGGGCCAGCCAACGAATTTTTCTCTATGTTCGGCCTCGAAAACCTGCCGTTCCTCACCGATCCAAACTTCGCTATTGCCGTTCTAATTGCCATCGAAACTTGGCAGTGGACACCTTTTGTCGTGCTCTTGATGTTAGCTGGACTTCAGAACTTGCCAGCTGAGGTGTTTGAGGCCGCTCGTGTCGATAATATTTCAGCTTGGCGACGGTTCCGCGACATTACATTCCCGATGCTCTTACCACTTTCAGCTGCGGTCATTTTCATCCGACTGATCGAAGGGTTCAAAATCATCGATACCGTATTCATCTTAACCGGAGGCGGGCCAGGCACATCGACCGAAACTCTAACGTTATTTGCCTATAATGAAGGCTTCAAAAAGTTCAACATTGGTATGACTTCGGCGCTGAGCTTTCTCTTTCTGATCGTCGTGATTGTCTTTGGTACGCTTTATCTGGCTGGCGCGCGCAAACTGACGCAGAGGTATGCCCAGTGAGACGTGAGAGCTTTCGCAAGGCGGGTTTTCTGCTCAGCATGTTTTGGCTGCTGCTATGCATTTTCCCGCTTTGGTGGGTGCTGGTCACGGCATTCAAACCACCCTTGGCAGTGAGTGGTGGAGCTACCTACTTACCTTTTTGGGACTTCCAGCCTTCGCTCCATGCATTCCGCGATGCATTTTCTGGAATCCGAGGTGATTTCTGGGGACCGATCAGCAGTTCAATTTTTATTTCCATCGTCTCAACAGGTCTGGCCGTGCTGCTGGGCTCCATGGCGGCCTATGCTTTGATCCGGTTCAAATTCAGCATTCATCTATTGGCGGGTTTGCTATTTGCCGTGTTGGCCATTGGTGGCTTCGTTGTCATGACTGAGATGTGGAACATACGTGTGCCGTATGCGCTTCTGGTGGTCCTATTTGTTGCATTACCGGTGTCTGTATGGGCAAACGGCCGCAATCTCCCCGGTCCGGTCCTCGGCAACGATGACGTCACATTTTGGTTCGTCTCACAACGAATGTTTCCGCCGATTGTGTCCGCTTTTGCATTGTTTTTGCTATACGCAGAAACTGGAAAAGCTGGCTTTCGCCTGTTGGACACCTTTGGCGGCATGGTCCTAGCCTACACTGCCTTCGGGTTACCCTTTGCGGTTTGGCTGATGCGGGATTTCTTTGAAAGCGTCCCTGTTGAAGTCGAAGAGGCCGCCATGGTTGATGACATTGGTCGTATGCGCATTTTTGCTCAAATTGTGCTCCCAATGTCTCTGCCCGGATTGATCGCGACATCAATGGTTGTTCTGGCATTTATTTGGAACGAGTTTCTGTTCGCCCTGCTTCTAACGTCGTCAAGGTGGCAAACGCTGCCAATCCTACTGGCAGGGCAAAATTCTAGTCGAGGTGACGAATGGTGGGCCATTTCAGTAGCAACACTGATTTCGATCATACCAATGATCCTAGTCGCCACATTCTTGGGCCGCATGATGCGCTCAGGAATGCTCTCTGGATCAATCAAGTAAGTTTTCAACGGAAAAATGGAGAAACCAATGAAAAACCTATTGCTTAGCGTCGCAGTACTACCGCTTGCGACCATAGTGCATGCAGAGTGCTTGCCGGATTACACAGGCGTCACTTTGACAATTTCAACACAGAACGGACCGTATGTTGCTTCGGCACTTCAGACAGCAGCTGAAAGCTGGGAGGCAAAGACTTGCGGGGAGGTGAACTTGGTTGAGTTTCCGTTTGGCGAGCTCTATCCTAAGTTTTTGACAGGTATGAGCCAGCAGACTGGAGATTTTGACGTTATCGGTTTCATTCCTGCTTGGGTTCCGGATTTCGCGCCGTATCTCTCAACAATGCCTGCCGAAATGCAGCAAGGCGAAGCTTGGGATGATATACATCCAGTATACCGTGAACGCCTGATGTCATGGGGTGGCGAAATCAAATCCGCCACCATGGACGGCGACATGCATATGCTGAACTTTCGCTCTGATCTCTTCGAAGACGAAGCCAACAAGACCGCGTTCATGGAGCAGTACGGCTATGATTTGGCCGCGCCAATCACATGGGACCAGTACTACGATATTGCTGAGTTCTTCAACGAATCTGATGCTGTTAATTATGGCACCGCCGAGGCATACGCGCGTGGCGGGCAACAGTTCTGGTACTTCTTCAGCCACGCTGCCAGCTACACGAACAACCCTAGCAACCCAGGGTCGATGTTCTTTGACCCTGAGACCATGGATGCACAAATCAATAACGAAGGCTGGCTTCGCGCATTGGAAGAATACAAGCGCGGCTTGGACTTTGGCCCTCCGGGTTCTTTGAACAACGGGTCCGGTGACGTACGCCCACTTTATGCAGGTGGTTCGGTCGCAATGAACCTCGACTGGGCAGACTCGGGCATTCTTGGTGCAACAGAGGGTTCGATTGCCGGAAGTGTACGTACCGCAATGCTTCCAGGCTCTACACAGATCTGGAACCACGTGACCGGCGAGTGGGACATGTTTGACGAACCAGTTGCGTCGCCATTCCTTGCATTTGGTGGATGGCAATTGGCTGTTCCCATCGATAGCAAAAATCAGGAAGCCGCATGGTCTTATGTTGCTGAACTAACCAGCCCTGAGCTTTCCGGTGCAGCAATTGTTACGGCGAATACAGGTGTTAACCCCTATCGACTCAGTCACTACGACAACATCGAGAACTGGCTTTCGATATTCACTGAAGAAGAGGCACGCAGCTATCTGTCGGCACAACGTGCATCACTTGACGCACCAAACGTGGCGCTTGACCTGCGTCTTCCTGGGTTCTTCTCCTACACAGAAATCCTCGAAATCGAGCTTTCAAAAGCACTTGCGGGTCAGGTTGAACCACAAGAAGCGCTCAATACGATTGCTGCGGAATGGGACGAGCTCACAGATGAGTTTGGTCGCGATAGTCAACTCGCTGCCTATCGAGCTTCAATGGGCCTCCCACCACTGAACTAGACCAATAAAAGCAGCGACAGAACTTCGGGCGCCGAAAGGTGCCCGAAGTATTTTATTAGGAAGGTAAAATGGAACATATCGAATTCCGCAAAATTTCAAAATCGTATGGGGCTGTCGAAGTCGTTCCACCGCTTGACCTGTCGATCCATCAAGGTGAATTCATCGTTCTTGTTGGACCGTCTGGCTGTGGTAAAACGACTACTCTCAGGATGCTCGCAGGCTTGGAAGAGACCACGAGTGGCCAAATCTTGATCGACGGCAACGATGTTACGAACAAACGGCCCGGCGAGCGGAATTGTGCAATGGTTTTCCAAAACTACGCCCTTTATCCACACATGAGCGTGCGAGAGAACATCGGCTACGCCATGAAAGTTCACGGCACCCCAAAGGACGAAATCGATAAACACGTAGATGAAGCTGCCGAATTACTCGGGCTTTCAGATTATTTGGAACGAAAGCCCCGAAATTTATCTGGCGGCCAAAGACAGCGTGTTGCTATTGGTCGTGCATTCGTACGCCAACCTCAAGTGTTCTTGTTCGATGAGCCGTTGTCCAATTTGGACGCCAAACTGCGCGTCGAAATGCGAAGCGAAATCAAATTACTACAGCGCCGGCTGAATACCACGGCCGTCTATGTGACCCATGATCAGGTAGAGGCGATGACAATGGCGGATCGCGTTGTTGTCATGCGCAGTGGTGTGATCGAGCAAGTCGACGCCCCAATCACTCTGTATGAACGTCCGGTAAACCGATTTGTTGCCAGCTTCATCGGATCCCCGTCCATGAACTTCTTTGACGCCAGAATTGAGGCGGGTGTCCTAATGATCGGCGATCAACGCATGCAACTTGCTGCCAAGGATGCGGATCGGATCGGAGACTATGGCAACGTAGTCTTTGGCATTCGTCCAGAACACTGTCGGGAAGCTGAGACCGCATCCCACTTGACCTTCGATGTTGAGGTTATTGAACCGCTGGGTTCAAATACACTACTGCTTGGCAAGATTGGTGGTCAAAAAATTATGACGCAAGTCGACCCAAGATTCATAGCAGAGGCAGGTGCACTTGCTACGGTACCAATTGATATGCAAGCCGCGCATTTCTTTAACCCGACAACCGAAGAGCGCATCTAGTATGGTTAGAGACCTTTTCCTGGCAATTGATGTTGGAACCGGCGGAATTCGATCCGCACTCGTGAGTCACGATGGTGAAATCCTAAAAATTTTTCACAAGGAGCATGAGCAGATCGTGCCGCGTTATGGATGGTCCGAACAGCGCCCTGCGGATTGGTGGGCGGGAACGGTCGAGACAATCAACCAAGTACTCGCCGAGGTGGATGGTGCCGCAGCGCGTGTCGCGGCGATCTGCGCATGCGGCCAAATGCATGGTGCAGTTCTTGTGGATTCAAACGGGCTTCTGACACGAGAAACAGCCCCCCTTTGGAACGACAAACGCACGCAACCTCAGGCCGACCAACTCAATAAGTTGATCCAACCCGACGACGCATTGCGCCTGACCGCCAACCTACCCTCTCCAGCTTGGCCGGCTTCAAAACTGATGTGGCTCATGGAAAATGACCCAGAAGCCGTCGCCCAGGCCGAAAGCCTGTTGATGCCAAAGGACTGGATTAACCTGAAACTGACGGGTGAGTACGCGCAGGACTACACGGAAGCCTCACTTAGCTTCTTAATGGATCAATCGACGAGGGATTGGTCGGACGAACTAATCGCCCTTACGGGAATTCCAAGAAATCTCCTCCCACCCATCCGAAACCCCAGCGAAATACTTGGTAGCCTAACGGAAAGGGCGGCAAATCGGTTGGGCTTGTCTCCTGGAATTCCCGTGCTGGTCGGAGCGGGCGACTATCCGACTGCATTGCTGGGCTCAGGGGTTTGTGGCGCTGGCATGGGATCTGATGTGACAGGCACTTCAACCATTATGACCCTGATCCACAACAATCCGGTTATGCATCCCGGTGTATCAAACCTGTTGGAGCCAAGTGGTAACTGGGGGAGCTTTACCCTACTCGACGCAGGTGGCGATGCGATGCGATGGGCACGACGAGCATTTCATGAAAACCGGCGAAGCTATAGCGAGGTTGCCGATGCGGCAACACGGGCTCAAGCTGGGTCAAACTCGCTGTTCTTCCTCCCGTATCTCAACGGCGAAAGGTTCTCGAACGCTCCGAATTCACGAGCCCAATTCTTTGGCCTAACGAGTGGGCATGGTCTCGCCGAACTCCATCGGTCGATCTTGGAAGGCGTGGCTTTTTCTGTTCGCCTCAGATTAGACGCGCTGCAAGGTTCTGCCGGACGCCCAGAACGTTTTGTCGCGTCATCCGGGGGGGCAAAATCAAGGCTCTGGCTCGAAATAAAAGCAAGCATGTACAATACCCCCTATGTCGTCCCAGAAGAACTGGAATGTGGTGTGGTCGGTGCCGCTATTCTAATGGCCAGCGCTACCGGTAAATTCACCGACCTTCGTTCAGCCAGCCGCCATATGGTACGATTTGGCGATCAGATCAATCCAAACCCTGAATGGTGCGAGCTCTATGATCGTATGATGCCAATATACTCTGATCTTTATAATGTATCACAACAGTTTTACGATCGGATTGATCGGCTATGAATAAAGTAATTCTTTGGGATTTGGACGGCACACTCATAGACAGTGAACCGGTACATGCCCTCGCTTTCTACGCCGCCATAAAAGATCTGAGACTAAAATTACCTTGTGGATTTTACGATGAATTGCTGGGTGTAAGCGGGTCAGAAGTTTACTCCAAACTTGTCGAAGCCACTGGTCTTCAGCTTGGATTGGACGAGTGGAGTGATTTGAAATTGAAGCACTTCGGATCTTTCTCCCAGCGAATAAGGCCAATAACCGGAATCCCTGAATTGCTTCGCAAACTCAGTTTGTACGGAATTCTAATGGCTGTTGTCTCAAATTCGTCCAGAACTGAGGTCGACCTCAGCCTAAATGGATCGAGCTTTCGAGACAATTTCCAGTTCACAATTTCGAGGAGCGACGTGGCCCAGGGTAAGCCCGCTCCCGATGGCTATCTTCTAGCCGCAAGCCGCCTCAACCAGAGACCACAGAATTGCCTCGTGATCGAAGACAGTCGGACAGGTGCTGCCGCCGGCCACGCCGCGGGCATGAATGTGATCTATCATCCGCAAGCCCCGGACCTTGATCCATCGCGTGGCATACAATACCTCCCCCCCTGCGCGACCCTACTGCCGTTAATCGAAACCTTTCTAATTTCAGAGGACCTTTCCTATGATTGATATCCCACAACTCACGCTCAATGACGGCTATAGGCTGCCACAACTCGGTATTGGTGTCTGGCAGATCGACGAGTCCACTACCCCGGGCGTGGTCTCCGCCGCGGTCGAGTTAGGCGTTCGGTTGATCGACGGCGCCTTTATTTATGGCAACGAGGCCAGCATGGGCGAAGGCATCCGCCAAACCCCAATCCCACGCGAAGACCTTTTCGTAACGTCCAAGGTGTGGAATGCTAGTCAGGGACACGCCGCCGCTCACATCGCAATCGAAGACAGCCTCAATCGCATCGGTCTCGAGTATCTCGATCTTTTGTTGATCCACTGGCCTTGCCCTGCACGCGATCAATATGTTGAAACATGGCGCGCGCTAATCGAGGCCCGTAACGCCGGCAAAGTCCGCTCCATCGGGGTATCAAATTTTAACCCCGATCACCTCGACCGACTGATCGCAGAAACCGGTGTCACGCCAGCTGTGAACCAAATTGAAATCAACCCTCGTTTCCAGAACGCCGATCTACGCGCAGCTAATGACGCCCGCGGTATTATCACCCAAGCTTGGACCCCGTTGGGCGACGGTAGGTCTTTTGATGCTCCAGTCATCAGCGCCGCCGCCAAGCGTACCGGGAAAAGCCCAATACAGGTGATTTTGCGTTGGCATTTACAACTCGGGCATTCGGTCATTCCCCGCTCGACGAAGCGCACACATCTTGCTAGCAATCTCGATATTTTAGACTTTCGTTTGAGTGACACTGAAATGGCAGCCTTGACAGCTCTGAATGCAGACGACCGTTGCGGCCCAGATCCAATCGCGTTCGAAGCGGATTGATCCCGTCATGCTGTATTTGCCACGTTGGCACTGTCAGAGTAAACTTGCTTGAATAGGGCAGGGCGGCACTGTCAGATTAAACTCGGTTGAAGCGAGCAGGGTGTATTTGTAGAATCCGCAAATGACAAAACACTCCCCATTCAGGTACTTTAAAACGAGCTCCGAGATTATTCGGTTTGCCGTAATACTGTATGTGCGTAAGGCGGTTAGCGTCACTGTTGGACGGCGTTCAAACAAGACACGAAGAAGGAGAGGAAGAAAAATGCAAGGATTTGGTGTTCATACCAGCATGTGGACCATGCAGTGGGACCGCAAAGGGGCAGAGCGCGCGGTAAAGGCTGCGGTCAATTATAACATGGATTTTCTGGAGATCGCACTTCTTGATGCGTCGTCGGTTGATGCCGAACACACGCGTCAACTGTTGGAAAACCACGAGATGAACGCCGTTTGTTCATTGGGCCTTCCAGAAGCTGTTTGGCCGTCAAGAAACCCAGAGGGAGCAATAGATTATTTGAAGGTTGTACTCGATACCGCTAAGGCGATGGGCACCATGGCGGTTTCTGGTGTCGTGTATGGGGGTATCGGCGAGCGTTCAGGCCAACCACCCACTGAAAGTGAGCTGTCAAACGTTGCCGGAGCGCTTGAAGCTTCTGCAAAGTATGCGAAGTCGCTTGGATTGCAATTCGGGATCGAACCGGTCAATCGCTACGAGACACATTTGCTCAACACTGGCTGGCAAGCACGTGAAATGATCGAACGCATCGGGTCGGACAACATTTTCATCCACCTCGACACATATCATATGAACATCGAGGAAAAGGGCGTGGCGAACGGAATTCTGGATGCGCGAGAACACCTTAAATACATCCATCTGTCGGAAAGTGATCGCGGAACGCCTGGTGAAGGCTGCTGTAATTGGGACGAGGTGTTTGGCGCGCTTGCCGCTATCGAATTTAAGGGCGGCTTGGCTATGGAGAGCTTCATTAACATGCCCCCAGAAATTGCGAATGGTTTGTCCGTTTGGCGTCCGGTCGCACCAAGTTTTGAGGAGGTTATGGATAGAGGACTGCCCTTTTTGCGAAACAAAGCTGCTCAATACCGACTGATCTAACGAACGTCTGTACAGGCGTGGACGGTACTATCAGACAAAACTAACTTGAGCCGTGCAGTGCGGTTTCGTAGCCTCGCCGTATGACAAAACACTCTCCATTCAGGTACATGAAACCTGGCTCGGGGTTCCTCGACCATCCCGCCTAGGCCCGAGGACTGGGAACCAATAGCCAGTCCACTATCGGATCATATATCACGCACCCACGTCTTGCTTATAGCGTTGCCGCAACACAGTTGGGCTTGGTTGGTTTTGCTTGGGCCGTGGTCGGAGGACCAACGGCAGGGGTTACTGTGCCTAATCGCTACAGTTCACCCGCAGGACCACGGACCGGGGCCCCCTATCATAGGGCCCCGCGTCTCGGACCACGGGCCTTTAGTATTAGAGTTGTAGATTCATTTGGGCTGGGTTTTGTTTGGGTGCCACTTCTACTCACGAGACAATTTCAAGCTCAACCGCGCCGTCGCTCTGGCCGAGTGGCGTCAACTCGGCGCGGCATAAGGATCAGCCTCACTGTCTTTGCAGAGACTGGTTCGCATCCGTCTGTGTCTTGGCCCCCTAAAACTGTGCCAGTATTTTTTGTGCAAGGGAGTTATGCAGGATGGCACGGAAACGGTATTCGCATGAGGATGCGCTGAAGCTATTGCGCGAGATTGATGTTCATTTGCATGATGGGTTGGATGTTGTGAGCGCGTGTCGCAAAGCAGGGATTTCGGACAAAACCTATTATTATTGGCGTAAGAAGTTTGGGGGGCTAGGTCGGCCGCAGTTATCTGAGATGAAGGCGCTGAAGAAGGAGAACGAGCGGCTGAAGAAAATCGTTGCGGATCTTCAATTGGACAAATTGATCCTGAAGGAGAGCCTTGATTATTTAAAGCCGAAGGTCTGACGGTTGATGGGTTGCGTCAGGCCGTAGTCCACACCCGTCAAAAGCTCAACACGTCTGAGCGGCGTACCAGCACAGTTTTGGGCGTGCCGCGTTCCAGCTTGCGTTACAAAGCCAAAGCTCAAGATAATGATGCATTACGCTTAGCCATGATCCGTTTGGCCAAGCAGTATGGGCGATACGGCTATCGTAAGATTGCTGAACTGCTGCGGATCGAAGGTTGGCGCGTCAATCACAAGAAGGTTGAGCGTTTGTGGCGCCAAGAAGGGCTAAAACTACCTGAGCGACATAAAAAGCGACGGCGGCTGTATCACAAAGACAGCTCGGTCATTCGCCTGCGACCTACGCATGCTAATCATGTTTGGGCTATCGACTTTGTACACGACAAACTGAGTAACGGATGCAGCTACAAAATGCTGA
>Ga0213869_10001155_pt1 | contig 20299 bp, 15 predicted proteins | sample PICome_10_FD_160083 | JGI IMG/M metagenome (GOLD analysis project Ga0213869, IMG submission 160083) | Coastal seawater microbial communities near Pivers Island, North Carolina, United States - PICO132 | ecosystem: Environmental > Aquatic > Marine > Coastal | place: USA: North Carolina...
GAAAGGTGCCCACACCGACGTGCAGGGTCAGAAAGGCATGATCGAGTTTTGATAGGAGTTCAGGAGTAAAGTGAAGTCCAGCCGTAGGGGCGGCTATGGCACCTTCTTCTTTAGCGTAGACGGTCTGATAACGATCGCGGTCAGATTTATCTGGCTCGCGCTCCATATAGTGGGGGAGAGCAAGGTGACCGTGCACTTCGAGATCGGGAGGCGTGTCCCATTTGATAAGGCGTTCACCCTTATCATTGGTTTGAATAACGGTTCCAGTGCTTTTGCCGACTTCTACGGAGCGACCGTCTCTCATCTTTTTTCCGGGGCGAACTAGGCACCACCAGTGATTCGGATCGGGGGCATCGGTGCGAACAAGCTCGACCTTTCCATCATTTGAGAAAAGCCGCGCTGGAATGACTTTCGTATCGTTGAGAACGAGGAGATGGTCAGGTGGAAGGAGGTCAGCAAAATCGCTAAAGCGATGGTGGGAGATCTCGCTTGTGGCGCGGTTGATGAGCATCATACGTGACGACTCGCGATCGACAAGAGGGCGTGAGGCAACGAGTTCCGGTGGAAGTTCGTAGTGAAAGTCAGCGGTGCGCATATCCGGGTTGAGCTTTGGTTGCAGAGTCCAAGAGTCGGTCCTGGGTTTGGGCATTTAAAAGCCCTATTTTCCGATTGATTCACCCTTGGGTAAATCCTTGAAATTGATGGCCGGTTTTGTCTTCGGATTGGATGGTTTTTCGAACCATTGATCGAACTTAATCCGGTCGTCGAAGAATCCTCCATTTTTCATAAAAAAAGGCGCCGCCTTTAGTGCCACCGGCATAGTCGAGGCGGTGATCGCCGCGGGCGGTGGCATCTGCCGTGAAGCGGGCTCGGGTGATTTCGTGCCACGTTCCCTCGGTATCGCACACCCACTGATTACCATAGAGCCCTAAGCGCTTCACGGATCCGTAGTTTACCGAAAAATTTTCGAGGAAAGAGTGGAAACCAGTAAGGTGGACGTTTGTCCTGGGGCGTCGGAAGCTTGCAATGATTTGCCATTCATTGGCCTCCTTGTCGCCAAACCAGGAGGTGTAAATGGTGGTGTTGTCATCGCTGGGTTGGACGCGGGTAAGGAAGCGATAGGTTTTTCCGGCCTGCCATGGGTATTTCAAAAAGCTCTGTCCCCCGGACCCTTCGCCTCCGAATTTTTGAGCGCGGACATTTTTTCCTTTGGCTAGCGTGGTGACACGATCTTTTTCTGGGACGGCATTTGGGTCGTTGGTGTTAAAGGGACTCCAGACTGAGAAGAGGACCCAGCGTTCGGTCGGACTTTTGACCTGGAAACCAAAGTAACCTTGTCCAAAACCGTTCGCCATGAAGTAGGAACCGATCGGATCTTCTCCGGTTGGGACAGTGATTTCACTGTAAGCCCACTCAATTTTTTTCCCTTTTGGAACTTGGTAGCCAAGATGCACGGAAGGCCCCCGGCGACCCCAGTAGAACATATTGTCTTTGTTCGATTTAACGTAATTCAATTGCAGGCCGTCCTTGTCCGATCGCAGGATCAGATCACTGATTTCGCCGTAGTTCTTTCCTGTTTTTTTGAGGCCAGAAAGGTCGAGTCTTAAATATCCTGCTTTTGCAGCCATGATTTTCCCTACGGGAATTTCTTTTGGTTTGGCTCCATTGACATTGATGTTGAAGCTTTGGCCATTTGAAGCCAGTTGCCAGCGTGCGGGTGTGCGTGCAGCGCCTCGAAGAGCGACTTCAAAAGTGGCGGGTTGATTGAGGTGGACGTAGATTGAATGAACGTCTTCTGGGTTAGACCAGACAAGTTTTCCGCTACGGTTGATGCCGCTGCCGGGCTCTGGTGTGTTACGGTAGGCATTGCCTGCAAGTGGAATGGTCCATTCTCCCGCTAGGGAAGAGGTAACCAAACAGAGAAGTAAAAGGAGGTTCTTCATGGAGTAGTGACGGCAGCTTAGTGGGTGGCGAGACTCTTGCAATTGCGCTTTAAGGTCTCGTATCTAAAAAGCTCTTTGATTTTTGTAGCGACACAAAAAAAGGGATCTGAAGTGCAAGCACGACAACTCCCTTTGATCAAATTTTGATTGGAGCGGAGACGGCAAATTATCCGGGTTCCTCCACTTTCTCGGTGTTATTGCTTCTCGACCCGAAAATATAATTTTTTTTCGTTCGCTATTCCAAATTCAGAGAGATTGAAGGTTTGAGTGGTCGAATCCGCTGTGCCAAGGACTGCATCATCAAGGTCAAAATCCCAATTGACCATATCACGTGAATATCTCACGGCATATGAAATGCCATCTTTAGAATTCCAGGTGAGCGACACCGAAGGATTACCTGGGGTATAAGTAATTTCAGTGATCTGAAGAGGAGATGATGATGGGGTTGTTCCGCCAACGACGTCTCCGTAAGCGTTGCCAACACGAATTTCGTCAACGTATCCCACCTGAGTGTCACTGAAGTTGAAGACGTCTAGAGATTGTTGGGTGGCGAGATCCCAGTCGAAAGTGTCGCTTGCAACCGCGTCGGCCTCTTCGGGTTCAGTTGTTAGATCGTCGATGATAAATACAAAAATTTCATCTGGTGTGCCTTCCGGTTTCCAGTTCACTTTCATCGCAAGGAAGAAGGTTTCGCTCGCTGCGGGGCCATTGAAGGTCGGAGTTTCTTCAAACTGGCGGGTGAAATTGACGGCATTATTATAAACTGCAGTGCCAATATTACGGGCCTGCCCACCAGTGGAAACAATCCCAAATCCAACACCGAAGCCCGGGGCTTCGAGGTCCTGATTATCATTACCAATCATCTTTTCGGAGTGGAGTCCGATTCCGAAGTCAGGTCCGCTAAACCCAAAGTCCTGGAAAAGGAAGGTCATCCACATTGTCGAATTATCAGTAGTTAGTCCGGCAGTGGCTGCCGCATCAATTGATGAGAAGCACGCCACTTGTCCAACTCTGCCTCGGCGTTCGTAGGCATTCCCAGCAACCGGCAGCTCATTGCCTTCAGCGTCGGTAAAAGTCACTCCTTCGTCGGCGACATCGCCCTCATTGGTGGGCGGCGCTGCGGCAGTTCCGACAGCCCCGTTGGAAATCTGGCCCCAGATACCAACTCCAAAACCTCCCTCTTGATTACCGTCTCCAAAAAATCCGTTTGCGTTAATTTCGGCCGTTGATTCATAATCGAAAGGTTCATAGATCAGAAGATCACCCGAAGCCGCTCCGGTTGGGCCGATGATGCTGGTTAGGGCGACAAATAGTGAAGTTTTAGAATTCTGTAATTTCATCTTGCTAGTTTTGACTTTGTTGAAAAACAAGGTGTCTTATTGCTTCGGTAACTAAAGAAATACATGGCCTAGCTTAGGGAGCTCAATTATATTTTTGAGAAACAGCCTACCCATAAAAAGGAAGGATCATTCGCGTGCTCAATTCACGAATCTTAAAATTGATTCATGGTTAGTGCCTATTTGCTTCCATGCAATTGGAGGTCACAAATCCATTTTTTAGAGCAAGAGTGTTGAGGTCGCTGGAAGGTTCGCTCAGTGCAATAAAGGTTCGATTTGCCGGGGTGCTTGTTTGCTCAGTGGCGGCTAGGAGTTTGCAGCTTCCACATTGCAAGTCGTAGTCAGGATCAGAGCAAGGTTGCCATCCATGTTCTATAAGGAGCCGGTAGAGCTCGTATCGGCCCAAGCAGTCTGTGTGAGTCAGAATGAGCTGCGAGCTCGTACGAGAATCTAAAGGAGGTAACTTTGGCCAACTGCTGCGAGTAGATGGTCCGCCATTTTGCTTTCGCTTCCAGTGACGAAGGTGGTTTTGTAGCCAGCTTAAAAACGTAAGGAGAATGCGGGTGATGGGGGTGTTAAAATTGGGGTGAAGTCCACGCATAGGTTGGCGGAGCATTTTGCCTAGCGATTGGTAGGGAGCTTCTCCAGTTGGGCCAGAGTAGATAAAGTCGCCGGGTTCGATACCGAGAGCGATACCCCGATAGACGCAGCCTTCCCAGCGGATCCCGCCTTCGGAAAAGCGATGAGGATGTTTTTTAAAGAGGAGGGCTTCAGCATGGCCATATCCCATTTGTTGTTTGAGATATTTCCAGGGAGTGGCCCGGCGGTGGTGCCAGACAAAGGAAGCTCCGGAAAACCCGAGCGTGAATCCAGCGTCGCGAAGCCGCCAGCAAAAGTCGACGTCGTCTCCTGCGGTGTGAAAGATGGGATCGAAGCCCTCGATTTGCGCGAAGGCGGATTTTTTAACGGAAAGATGACAGCCGGGCAGGTGTTCGGCGGTGAGGTCATCAATCATGACGTGAGTGGGAGCGCCGGGGGCTGCGGTGGTGAGGGCGAGTACCAGAGAATTGGGTGTTGGGGCGAGATTTGGTCCGCCGATCGCAGCATGGTTGGACTCGGAATAAGCGCGGGCGAGCCAAGTGAGCCATTGTTCGTCAGGGCGGCAATCATCATCAGTGAAGGCGAGGATTTCGCCGGTTGCTTTGGCCGCACCGTGATTTCGCGCGGCGGAGAGTCCAGAGGGTTCGAGGTGAAAGGCGCGGATTTCCTTTTGTTGGTCCAGAAGTTTGGCCGTGCCATCGGTCGAGCCATCGTTGACAACGATGATTTCAAAGTCGGGGTAGTCGATATTTCGGCAGGCCTTGATGCAGGTTTCGATTCGGCCGGCACCATTGCGGGTGCAGATGATGATGGAGAAGCGTGGTGGGTTTAAGGGGAGAGGAGTGGGGAGGACAAGTTTGCGAAGAGCGGTGAGGGCAGGTTTTTCGGAGCCATCGCGACGAACAAGGCCGAAGGACCAGTCATCCATGGTTTGGCCGTTGTTAAGCCAGTGGTCCGACCAAGCGTAAAGGGTGGCTCCGGCGAACCCGGCGGCGCGGGTGGATTTGAGCGCGGTAGGGAGCAGAGTGGCTTGGACGTCTTCGGGGTTACGGTTCGTATCAAGGCCAAATTCTGTGAGGTAAACGGGGCGGTCGCCGGCGAGGTGGTGAAGGCGCGGGAGGTAGCTTTCGAGCGCTTCGCCGTCTTCGAGGTAAATGTTGAAGGCAGTGAAGTCTGCTGAGGGCGGCTCGAGGTATTCAGTGGTAGGAAAGTTGGCGTAGCCGACGGGGATGCTGGGTATCACTTTTTGGCAGGCGCGGATGAGGCCATCGAGAGCCTGGTTGACTTTCCACGGAGTCATCCAGCGGGCCATGTCGGAAGGGATTTCGTTTCCAACGAGAATCGCGCCTAGGCCGGGGTGATCTTTGTGGCTTTCGAGCCAAGCGGTGAGATCGCGTCGGGCTTGGTCGAGGAGGCTGGGATTCTCCGTGATGAAGTCACAACCGTGTCCCCAGGCGTGAGTGGCGATGATGATCAGTTTATTTTGAGCGGCGTGATCAAGGAGATGGCGATCCGGGAGGGCATAAACGCGGACGGAATCGAATCCGGCGGAACGGATCTGCGGGAAGTCTTTTTCAGGCGAGTGGCCGGAGGTCTCAGGAAAGGGTCCATAAGTGACGGTACGAAGAAAGTGCGGTCTTCCATCGAGATGGAAGTGCTTTCCGTGGACCGTGAGTCGCATAAGAGGAGATTGGAGGAAGAATCTGTAGGGCTCCAGTTTGGAGTTGGTTGAGGGACAATATTACCGGGTCTGAGGCGAAATCTTCCTGATTGATTGTCAGGTTTCTAAAAAAAAGCGGGAAGAAACTGGCTACCACGTCGCTCCAATGGACAATCAGTCAGAACCAATGAAGCATCGATTTCTCATTTTTATCTTCACTGCAATCCTCGCGCCGCTTGTTTCTGCGCAAGATCCCTTTGGCGAACCGGCGTTTCTGACAAAAGAAACGACTGCTACGATTAAGCCGGAGGTCATTCAGATCGAGCCAGGCGATTTTTTTAGGGTGGCATTTATTCTAGATTTGCAGCCCAAGTTCCATGCCTATTTTAAGAATGCGGGAATGGTGGGCGATCCTCCGTCCGTCGAGTGGGAGCTTCCTGATGGATTTACCGCTGGGGAGTTAATGTTTCCTCTCCCTAAGGCTTTTAAATCGATATCGACCGGAGTCGAATCGGTGGGTTATGGATATGAAGGCAAAGCGATCTTTGTGACCGAGATCGTAGCCGATGAAAATCTTGAAAAGGGCAAGAGTTTCACCATCAAGGGCAGCTTCAATTGGCAGGAATGTGATGAGACTTGTATGCTCGGAGATCAGGAGTTCACTTTCACGATCAAAGCTGGCGACGAAACTTTGATAGTCGAAGCCGACGAGGCTCTTTTTGAGGAGGCTGACGAGAAACTGCCAAGCGATAGTTCGGCATGGGGTTTCCTCGCAACTGAGAAAAGTAATGTAATTACGCTAAAGGCTATCTACCCGGAAGGTCTGGAGCTCAGTGAGCCGGTCTATTTTTTCTCGACGGACAAGCAGATTGATTCGCAGGCCAATCAGAAGGTTGAGATTGGCAAGAGTGAAATCATCGTGACGCTTACACGAAATGAAGGGAATGAAGATCTCTTCATTGATGCGGGGGAAGTCCAGGAGAGCTTGTCCGGCTTACTGACTGTTGAGGCCGATTTTGGCCCCATTGGCTTGGAGGTCGAAGCTGCGTTTATTCCGGATGCCGATGTGCAGATGAATGGTCCGGGCGAAAAAGTGATCAAGGCGTCCAAGGAGGACCGCGAAGCCGGTCTTGCGCTTTATGATGCGGACGCCCGGCCCGAGGTTGTTCTTTTAGGCGGCGAACAAGAGAAGCAAGTGACCTTTATTTCATCGCTTGGTTTGGTCTTTCTCGGAGGGCTGATTCTCAATCTTATGCCCTGTGTCTTTCCAGTATTAGGTCTCAAAATCATGGGCTTTGTTTCGCAAGCCGGAGAGGATGAAGATAAGATCAAGCTACATGGTTTGGTGTTCGGTCTCGGACTTCTAATTACGATGTGGATCCTAGCAGCGTTTATCATTTCTCTCAAACTTGATTGGGGACAGCAACTAGCCAACCCAATCTTCCTTGGGACGATGATTATCGTTTTCTTTCTAATGGGCCTTAATCTTTATGGGGTTTTTGAAATTGGAACCAGCATGACTAGTGTAGGGGGAGAGCTGCAGGGGAAGAAAGGTTACTCCGGATCGTTTTTCTCCGGAGCCCTAACCACCCTCGTTGCGACTCCTTGCTCTGGCCCTTTCCTAGGAGCGGTGATGGCTTTTGCGCTTTCGCAGGATAACAAGGTAATCCAGTTTGCGGTATTCACCGTCTTTGGACTCGGAATTGCCTCACCTTATATTTTGTTGTCATTCTTTCCTGCGCTTATCAAAAAGCTTCCTCGCCCGGGAGCCTGGATGGAAACCTTTAAGCAGGTCATGGCCTTCTTTGTTTTCGCGACCGCAGTCTTTTTTATGAAGGGATATCTTAAGTTGGTCGGTGACGATCACTTTAACGTCTTCCTTTTTGCGCTCTGCTTGATTGGTCTCGGAGTTTATATCTATGGTCGATACGGTAACCAATCTATTACAAAGATGAAACGTTACGTCACTGGGTTTGGTCTTGCCGGGCTAATGACGATAGGTGGAATTGCATGGGCATACTCAACTGCGAAGCCTCCTGAACCAGGTCTGGCCTGGAATGAGTGGTATCCGGGGATTATGGAGCAGTCGCGTTCCAAAAAACGAATAATATGGGTCGACTACACCGCTGATTGGTGAGCGACTTGCAAAGTGAATGAGGGCCGTGTGTTCTCGAATCAGAAAGTTCTCGACCGTTTGGAAGCATTAAATGTTCTCCTCATTCAAGCTGATAACACTGACAAGCTTCAATCGATCAATGATGACCTTAAGCGTTATGGTCGCGCCAATCTGCCCGTGAATTTGGTGGTGCCAGCTGATCCGAGTGCTCCGATTATTGTGATGCCAGAAGTTTTTGGACCGGAAGAGGCGCTACAAGCGCTTGAAGAGGCATCTGCCTCGAGCCAATAAAGATTATGAAGGACGCTCCGAAGTTTTCTTATTTGTGGTGGCGAGTTTTTTGACTTCCGATGATACTAATTGATGGGCGTAAGACCATCAATCCTTGGGTTTGCCACCAGAACAAACACTTTTATACTCCACGTCAGTAAGAATGAAGAGCACGGGATTTATTTGGAAAGGGATTCGCCATTATCGGTCGGCCTATTCGGGCGTGCTTGCGGGGGCGGCAGTTGGAGCTATGGTTCTTCTTGGTGCTTTGATGGCGGGGGATTCAGTACAGGAAAGTTTGACCAAGTCAGCAAAGTTACGCACTGGGAAAATTGCGGAAATCTTTTCAGGCGGTGAACGTTTCTTTCGCGACGATTTGGCTGTGCGAAATGGGGGCTCAGCCATGATTTACCTAAAAGGACAGGTCAATGTGGAAGAACGGGCCGAGGGCCAGGTTCAGGTGATGGGGGTTTCGGAAGATTTTTGGGACTTCGCGCCACAAGAGACTTCGGTGGATCTCTCGAGCTTCGACGCAGCCATCAGTGGGCCGCTGGCACGGGCGCTGAATCTCGAAGAAGGTGATTCGGCGGTGGTGCGTTTGCAGAAGCCAGGGCTTCTTTCGCGCGATGCTCCACTCTCGGGCGAGAGCGAATCGGTTTCTTCGATGCGGATTACGGTGGCGAAAATTTTGAGCGATGAAGAGTTCGGAAGATTCAGTCTGGAGCAGACTCAAGTCCCGCCTTCGTCGGTTTTCGTGCCGTTGAAGCGACTGCAAAAAGTCCTCGATCTCAATGGGAAGGCCAATGCTCTGTTGCTGAATGAAGATGAATCTTTTCATCCGGAAAAGTTGGAATTGGCGGATTACGGAATCTCGGTAGTTGAAGTGCCAGAGGGAGTTGAGGTGCGGTCGGAGAGGATTTTCATGGGGCCGAGGATTGCGGAAAAAATTAAAGGCGAGCCAGTGCTAACTTATTTGATCAACACGCTGGCGACTGAAGACGGAGAAACCCCGTACTCCATGGTGACGGCGGTGAGCGGGAAGTCCGCGATGTTTCTTCCAACGCAACCGGGTGAGGGGGAAGTGGTGATTAATGACTGGTTGGCAGAGGATTTGCGGGCCCAAGTCGATGATGAGTTGACGATGGACTACTTCGTGGTGGAGTCTGGCAGCAAGCTAGTTGAGAAACGCGGAGTATTTACAGTCAAGGCGATCGTAAAGATGGAAGGTCCGGCGGCTGATAAGCGCTGGATGCCGGATTTTCCCGGAGTGGCCGATGTCGAGAGTGCCCGCGATTGGGAACCAGGATTGCCACTGGATTTGACGCGAATTCGGGATAAGGACGATGAGTATTGGGAGAGCTTCAAGGGGACGCCAAAGGCCTTTGTTTCTTATCAGACCGGAGAGGAACACTGGGCGAATCGTTGGGGGAAGGTGACTGGAATGAGGGTGCCGGGTGGACAGGTTGACGTGGTATCGAAGTCAGTTCGCGATGCGCTGGAACCTTCTTTGGCAGGAATGCAGGTGATGAACTTCTCGGAGCAAGCGAGGGAGGCTGCAAAGTCGCCGGTAGATTTTGCTATGCTATTTCTTGCGATGAGCTTCTTTCTGATCATCGCAGCAATTGCGTTGGTAACGATGTTGTTTCGCTTCAATGTGGAGCAGCGTGCGGAAGAAGGGGCTCTTCTTTCGGCTTTGGGGATTTCAGTGAAGAAAATTTTCAACTGGCGAATGGGAGAGGCTTTTTTTGTAGTCCTTGTAGGCGCGCTCATTGGGACCCTTTTTGCGATACTTTTTTGCACGGCTGTGCTCAAGGTGATCAGTTCGATTTGGGGCGATGGCACGGCTTTTGATCTTCACTTAAGTGGCGGGACGATTGGAAAGGGGCTCTTATGGATTGTGGGACTTACTTTGCTTTCGGTTTGGAGAACGAATCGCAAACAGGTCAGGCAAAGTGCTAGTCTGCGTCTCAACTCGGGTGCTGAGGAAGAAGTTGGGAAACCCAGCAAATGGGCGACGCGCTTCCTCGTTTTTGGCCTTCTCGTGGTCGCAGGTGGAATTGCGATGAGCTATACAGCAGCAGCCCAAGGAGCATTTTTCTTAGTGGGTTTTGGGGTTTTAGTGGCGGGCTTGGCGGTTTTTCGAAAACGACTGTCGCGGATTGGCTCTCTGGGGGAATTTTCACCAGATGGGATGGCCAAGGTGAACCTGGCCCGCCGGGCGTCACGGAGTTTGACGGTGGTGGGCGTGTTGGCAGCCGGAGGTTTTTTGGTCCTTTCGGTGGCTTCTTTCCGCAAAAACGGAGGAGAAAATTGGGAGGATAAGACGAGTGGGGCGGGTGGCTTTGCATGGTGGGTAGAGACCACTTCATCTGTAAATCGGCCTGCTGATGCAAAAGGAGAGGTTGATTGGTTTGGACTGAAGACCCTAGTGCCTTTCCGAGTTGGTGAGGGCGATGATGTCGATTGTTTTAATCTCACTGCCTCCAGCCAACCTCGCCTACTGGGGGTGGACCCCGACCTTCTTGAAGGTCGGTTCAAGACAAGCGATCAGTGGTCAATCCTAGAAGGTGACGGAGTTCCGGCAATTGTTGACGAAACGACGATGATGTGGGTTTTGAAGAAGAAAGTCGGGGATGAACTGATTTATCAGGACGAGTGGGGAAATGATTTTCCTGTGACGATTGCGGGAGTGGTGAAGGATTCGATTTTTCAGGGAAGTTTAATTTTGAGTGAGCAGAAGCTTCTGGAAAAATTTCCCTCACTTGGAGGTTACCAACTCTTCCTTTCTCCTGATGAAAAAGCGCGGGAGATTTTGCAGGAAGAGACGGCTGATCTGGGGGGGAAAGTGACGGCGACAAAGGATAGGCTTGCGGCTTTCCATGAAGTTGAGAATACCTACATCGCAATTTTCAATGTGCTTGGAGGTTTGGGGATCATTCTCGGGAGTGTAGGGGTTGGTATTGTTACTGCCCGTAATTTGGTCGAGCGGAAGGAAGAATTTGAAACCCTTAGAATGCTAGGTCTCTCCAAACTGAGAAGGGCCAAGATCGTGAAACACGAGGTCAAGTCGATGGTTGCTTGGGGGCTTGGGATTGGTTTGGTATCGTCCTTAATTGCGGTGATTCCGGTCTTGGGTGGAACGATTGGGATGATGGACTTGCTGTGGATGATAGGTTTGGTATTGGCCATGGCCTTCATTGCGAATTTTGTGGGAACACGGGCCCCTCGTCGTCTTTAAAGTCATGGTTTTAGGAGCCATTGGTGAAAGTCCACTTGCCATTTTTTTATTGGTTTCAGTGGGGCTACTCGTCGCGATTTTTCTCGCAATCCCGACGACGGGCTGGGTGAGTCAGAAAATGGCAGATGTGCTTTCGTTTTTTTCGCTGGAAAAATTTCGAAAGCCTCCTCCGCTTTTAAGTAAGGGAGATGCCTTGGCGATGCAGGGGAGAGTTGGAGATGCTTTCCACGTTTTTCGGCAGTACTTAAAAGAGCATCCAAGGAATCTCGAAATCTATAGCCGTCTCATTGATCTTGCCTTTGGTCCGATGCAGGATACGGAACTTGGAGATGCCATTATCGCCTTTGGGATGAAGCGATTGGACCGCCGTGGTCGACGTGTTATTAAGCGCCGAAGAAACGCAATTTTATTTGGTGAACTTTACCCGCTGAAACATCTCGGGTGGCGCGAAGAAGTCGAATATGTTCACCCAAGAGTTGAAATCCCTGAGGAGTTGAAAGGGCAGTTTGCGCCGCCTAGCTAAAATCGACGGACGTTCTTACTTCTTTATGGCCTGACGGCTCGCGAGGCTTTCTGAAGTAAATCGGTGCGGGTCTCGGCAGTTTTGGATGGCATCTTCCTGGGTGATATAGTTGTGGGCGACGAGTGTTTCGAGGCAATCATCAATGGTGTGACAACCTTCTTGTCGGGCAATTTCCATGAGGCCGACTACTTGTTCGATCTTTCGTTTGCGGAGACTAGATTGAATCCCTGAGTTGACGCGAAGAGCCTCGGTGGCAAGAACGCGCCCATCGGTATCGGCTCTTGGGAGAAGCCTTTGGCAAATGATTGCTTCGAGAACATTGGAAAGCTGCGAGGCGATCTGCACTTGTTGATCGGAGGGGAAAAGATCCATGATGCGCTCCACTGACTTTGGGGCATCGATTGTGTGAAGGGTGCTGATGACGAGGTGTCCAGTTTCGGCTGCGGTCATCGCGATCTGCATCGACTCGCGATCGCGAAGTTCACCTACGACAATCACGTCGGGATCTTGACGCATGCACTGACGGAGCCCGAGTGAAAATGATTTAGTGTCTCGTCCGATTTCCCGCTGTTTAATAAGCGAGGAATTGTGCTGAAAAGAAAATTCGATGGGGTCTTCCAGAGTGATGATGGTGCCGGAGCGAATCTCGGAGATCCTTCGCACTAATGATGCAAGAGTCGTTGTTTTTCCTGAGCCGGTTACTCCGGTGATGAGTATGAGGCCCCGCTGGAGGTGGCAAATTTCCTCCAAAATTGGATAGTGTCCTAAGGTTGAGAGCTCTGGAATTTCTGCTGGAATATAGCGATAGACCGCTTCGATGTTTTGACGGCAGAAATGCACGTTCCCGCGAAAACGCCCAACACCGCTGACCTCAATAGCGTAGTCGAGCTCCCAATCGTCCTCTAGCTTTGAGCGCTGGGTTTCGTTCATGGTCCCGAGAATTAGTTCGCGAACTTGGCTGGCGTCGAAAGACGTTTCTTCAAGCGCCTGCAGGCTCCCATGGACTCTAGCGGCTGGAGGTGCACCGACTGTGAGATGTAAATCGGAGCCACCTTTGGTGACGGTCTGGGCAAGGTAGTCTCGAATTCCTTGTGGTGTGGTCATGGTTAATAAAGAAGTGTGTTTAGGAAATACCACGGATTTGGCGATCAAAGTCACCCGGATTGGGTGCGGCATCTCTCGCAATGTCCTCCGATATTAGGCCCTGATGATAGATTTCCACGATGCTGGTAAGCATGTTCCTGGTTTGAGCATCCTGTGGGCGTTGGAGGTGATCGATGATATCGTGATAGCGCCCATCGCGGATCCACCCACGCACGGCTCCTTCGTTTTGAAGGTATTCCGAGACAAGCTTGAGTGATCCATCTGTGCCGGGTAAGAGGTTCTGGTTGATTACTCCGACGAGCTGACGGGAAAGAAGCATTCGCGAAGTGGCCCCGTGGTTCTCGGGGAACAAATTGCCTAGTCTTTCGATCGATTCGACAACTCCCGAGCTGTGAAGAGTACTCATAACAAGGTGTCCGGTTTCGGAAGCACGAAGAGCGAGTTGGGCGGTTTCTTCATCACGGATCTCGCCGATCATAATTACATCGGGGTTTTGACGAAGAGAGGCGCGAAGGGCTGTGGAAAATTTAGCGGTGTCTGAGTTTATTTCGCGTTGCGAGAAGAACGACTTCTTGTTTTGGAAGAGATACTCGATGGGATCTTCAAGAGTAATAATATGGTTCTGTCGATTTTCGTTGAGCTCTTGGAGAGCTGAAGCGAGGGTGGTGGATTTTCCTGACCCAGTGGTTCCGGTGACGAGAATGAGCCCGGAGCGTCGATGGATCCAGTGGCGGATCAGATCGGTGGGAAGGCCGAGGGAATCGAGTGGCGGTATGATTGCTTTGATGGGGCGAATGGCGGCCGAAAGGTTTCCCATGGCGCGATAAAGATTAGCGCGAATATAACCACCGTCCTTCATTTGGTAGCGCGAATCAATTTCATTGGTAGAGGCCGGATCGATTTCACAGGCTTTCCAAAGATGGGAGAGATCTTGCCTCGACATCGTTGAGTCAGCCACTGGAACGACCTCGCCGTTGATTCGAACTCGGGTCCGTTGATCTTCACTCAGAAAGATATCGGTCGCCCCTTGGGAGAGCCATGCCTTGATGGCTGCTTCGAGTTCGTCGAGAGTCATTGGCAAAACATTCACTGGTCTGCATGAATGGGCAATGAGCAAAGGAAAATATTCTGGGCAATCTACTCGGTAAAGACTCCCGTGATGATCGAAGGGATCTTGCGATCTTCATAAACGATGCGGATCGAGGCTTCTGGGAATTTTCTGAAGAGGGCTTTTGGGTTATTCGAGAGGCAGGCGGCGGTTGCGAGAGGATCGGTCATTTTCGCTTCGGGCATGATAACCGAAGCGGCTCGGCGGGTGGTGAGCCCTAGCCCCGTTTGAAGATCGATAAGGTGGGAGTAGAATTTTCCGCCGGCGGTAACATTTTGGAAGAGATCTCCTGAGGTAGAGACCGCGCAATTTCTAAGTGGAAGGCTTTTGTTGGGCGTAAGGCGGAAGGTCCGGAGGCCGATATTCCAGCCCTCTCTTTCTGGAGGTGCATCACCAATGCGTAAATCTCCGGCTGCCGCAACCAAGGTTTGGGTGAACCCTTTTTTGGCAAGGTGATCGTAAATTAGATCTGCAGCGTAGCCTTTGGCAATTCCCCCAAGGTCGAGTTGAAGTCCTTGGCGTTTCACGGTGACAGTCTGTTTTTTTTCATCAAAGGCCAGAAATCCGATCCCGCAACGGCTGCGGGCAGCAGCAATTGCTTCTTCGGATGGCACTTCCTTGGTTCTTCTGGTTTGACGCCAAAGATGGGTGAGTGGGCCGAGGGTTGGGTCGAAGAGTCCTTCGGATTCTTCGGTTAATTTTTTTGCGAGAATAAGAACGTCGAAAAGCTCTTTGCTGACGGCAATCGGTATGCCGGGTTTCGACTTGGTGAGGCGGTTCAGCTCAGAGTCTGGATCGTAGTCGGTAGCGCGATTGCTAAAGTCTTCGGCAAGATCGAAACTTTTTTCGATGGCAAGATAGCCTTCCTGGGGGTCTTTGGCGTATGTGATAATTCTAAAGAGCGTACCCATGAGTGGACGCTCGCTTTCGATGCGCATACTAGTGGGTTCATTTGATTGTGTCTCTTCAGCAGTGTTTTTGTCCTGACGGCACGACGATAGGAGGAGAATAGGGAGCAGGAGATAGCGCATCACAGTTCCTCGAGAAGCTCAACGAGGGAAGGATATTGGTATTCTGCTGCCGAGAAATCAATGCATTGCGTGATTCTGTTTGGGATAGCTGCAACTGGGCATCCGACTGTGTGAGCGGACTTCATTCCGTTGAGGGAATCTTCGATGACCAGGCATTTTGATGCAGGTAATTTGATGCGTTTGACGGCTTCTGCGTAAAGATCAGGAGCGGGTTTGATGCGAGGAGCATCCTCACGCGCGATGATGTGATCGAAGGATGTGAGAAGTCCAAGTTTGTCGAGCCAGCCATCCACCCAGCTATGGTTGGAGCTGGAAACGATAGCGATGGGTATCTTTCTTTCTTGGCAGAGGTTGACGGTTTCACGGACACCGGGCATGGCGTCAAGCTTATTGATTTCTTCACGGATCCACTTGTTACGGGCGATGCCAATAGCTTCCCAGTCAAAGGCTTTTCCGGTGAGTTCCTCGAGCAAATTCTCTGGCGACCAAGTGTTGAAGTCTGAGCCGATACACTTGACGTATTCCTCAAGCGGGAGGTCGTGGCCGTTCTCGATGAAGGTCTCGCGCATTGATTCATAGATGGACCATTCGGTGTCGAGAATGACTCCGTCAAAGTCAAAGAGAATGGCTTCGGCTTCCATGTGTGAGAAGTAGCGTGGATTGTGAAGGTGGCAATCGTTGTTTTATTTTATCTGGCGAGCGGGTAGGTAGAAATCACGACACGGATAAAGACAATAATGCGGGATTGAAATGTGGTAAGAAATCGAAAAGATCGTGTATGAATTTTTCGGTGGATGATGTGCGATGTCACATCATGGCAAATCCGAGAGTGGTTGAGGAAACACCATTTGGCCCCGAAGTTCTAGTTTATAAGATTCTAGGTAAAATATTTGCAACCCTGAGGTTTGAGGACGAAGTAGGGCAAATGAATTTAAAATGTGATCCGGAGCGCGCCCTGCAGTTGCGAGATGAGCATGAAACTATCCTGCCGGGATACCACATGAACAAAAAGCACTGGAATACATTAATACTGGATGGCTCACTATCGAGCCATTTGGTGGGCGAGCTCATTGATCTGTCCTATCAATTGGTGGTAAAAGGAATGCCAAAAAAAACGAGGGAAATTCTTTAAAATGAAATTAGTGATTGGAGATATTCACGGCTCTTTGACGGCGCTGGAGACAATGTTTCAGGTGGTTGCGCCATCGAGCAAAGACTTGATTGTCACCTTGGGTGACTATGTCGATCGGGGCCCTGATTCAAAAGGAGTGATCAATTATCTGCTTGAGAAGAAGCAGACACATAATCTGTTTCACCTGATGGGAAATCATGAAATTCAGATGATTCGGGCTTTAGAGACTAAGCAGGACTGTGAACGTTTTTTAAGCGGGCTTTGTGGAGGTCGCGACACGCTTGATTCTTATGGAGGCAGCTTCGAGGATGTTCCAAGCGAGCATTGGGAGTTTATAAAAAGTGCCGCTCTTTACCACGAGTTGGATGATCATATCTTGGTGCATGCTGGAGTGGAGGCAGATTTGCCGGTTAATCAACAGGATCGGGAAACTTATTACTACCAGAGATTTTACAGTCAGCGGCCCCACCATTCGGGGAAGACGGTAGTGTGCGGTCATACTATTCAGGGGGACCTACCAACCAATCTTGGATACGCAATTTGTCTGGATACCTGTGCTTATGGCGGCGGTTGGCTTAGCGCGTTGGATCTTGAGTCCGGGGTTATCTGGCAAGCTAACGAGGACGGAAAATCGCGGCGGATGTCGCTGGGCGATCTTCCGATTGGTTAAGCGATTTTAAAGAGATGTCTACCTAGGATGAGGAAATCGTTGGGCTCCCGGTTGCAATTGAATTCTTTTAAGAAGGCTTCGCTATCAGAGCGGCCTTTAAAGAGGCAGGGCACGATTATTAAAAGGAATGTCAACACTTAGAGAAGCTTCGACCTCAAACCTTCGGTAACAATCTTTGGATTAGCCTTACCTTTCGAAGCCTTCATAACTTGGCCAGTGAGGAAGTTAAGGAGCTTCTCGTTGCCTCCTTGAATCTCGGCTACTTTGTCGGGGTTGGCGGCGATGACCTCGTCGATGAGAGCGTCAATGGCTCCGGTGTCGGCAGGCTCAAACCCCATTTCCTTGGCCAAATCAGCAGGATCTTTTTCAGGGGTGTCCCAGAGTGTGGTAAAGAGCTCCTTGGCTTGGCTGTTGGAGACGGTCCCTGCCTCGATGAGGTTTAGGACATCGGAGAGCTTGGCTGGGGTGACGGGAGAGACCTGAATCTCAACTGACTTTTCGTTGAGAAGCCCAAGAAAATTATTGATAATCCAATTCGCTACTTTCTTACCTGGGGTCTTGGCCAAGGCGACAGTGGTCTCAAAATAAGAGACAAGCTGGATATCTGAAGTGATGACGGAGGCGTCATAGGGTGTCAGTCCAAGTTCTTTTTGGAAGCGCTCGGATTTTTCGTGAGGGAGTTCGGGGACTAGAGGGCGTACCTTCTCAATGTAGGCAGCTGTCTTGACGGGAAGAAGGTCGGGGTCGGGGAAGTATCGATAGTCGTGGGCATCTTCCTTGGTTCGCATTTCTTGGGTTTCGCCGAGGTCCTCATCCCATCTCCAAGTGGCTTGGACGAGGGACTCCCCATTGTCGAGTGCTTCGCATTGGCGGCCAACCTCGTAATGAATGGCACGTCGCACGGCGGAGGTGGAATTCATGTTCTTGAGCTCGATTTTAGTACCAAGAGGATCGTTTTCGTTTTTACGAACTGAGATGTTTACATCACAACGCATTTGGCCTTTGTCCATGTCAGCATCTGAGATGCCTCCGGCGATGAGAATTTGCTGGAGAGACTTCAAGTAGGCGAAGGTTTCTTCGGCAGACTCGATATCAGGCTCGGTGACGATTTCCATAAGAGGTGTGCCGGCACGATTAAAATCGATGAGAGTGGTTTTGGCGAGGTGAGTTGACTTGGCGACGTCTTCCTCAAGGTGGATGCGATTGAGTTCGACGACCTTACCAGGATTCTTGATCTTTTTCTGGGCATCTTTGGGGTAGTTATGATCGTAGAGCGGGACCCCGCCACCGAGGCAGAGAGGCAGATCCATCTGGGTGATCTGGTAATCCTTCGGCATGTCGGGGTAGAAGTAGTTCTTGCGATCCCAAACCACTGTGGGCGGGGTGGAGCAGCCAAGAAGCATGCCGGCAAGAATAGTACGCTCGATTGCAAATTCGTTCAGAACCGGGAGGGCTCCGGGCAGGCCAAGGCAGGTTGGGCATGTGTGAGTATTAGGCTCGTCGGCGAAGGAGGTTTTGCATCCGCAGAACATTTTAGTGTTCGTTTTGATCTGACAATGGACCTCAAGTCCGATGGTGACGATATAGTCTGAAACTGGCACGGACTTTGTTTAAACGGGAAATTGGCAAATCTAAAACCCTAAACCTGTTGATCCCGGATTTTGATACGAAATCTTAGGGAATAAAGTGAGTTTGGCCCTTCTCACGCTTCTTAGCGGCACTGATTATCTGGCGGTGCTTTTTTTGGGCGGTCGAAGGCTAATCTCAGATGCTAAGACGAAAGAAAGTGGCGGGAGACCAGGTAATCGTATCCTATGAAAAATTCTCTTTTTCTTGCCCTACTCCCAATTATTGGTCTTGGCGTCTATGCGGCTAAGGTAAATCCAATGTCCGAGGCGGATTTAGTTCAAGCCAATTTACCTAAGGTCGAAAAGTCGAAAACTAAGCACCAAATTCTCTGTTTCTCGAAGCCTTTTGGCTTTCGGCACAATTCGATTGAAATTGGCGAAACAATGCTGCGTGTAATGGGTCAAGAGACGGGACTTTTTGAAGTGACGTTTTCAGATGATCTTTCGAACTTCGCACCGGAAAATATCAAAAAGTTCGATGCGATTTGCTTTAACAACAATACCCACATCCAGAAGGGGATGAAGGATGAGGCACTTCGGAAGTCACTGATTGCTTACGTTAAGAATGGCGGCGGAATTTTCGCGATTCATTCGGCGACTGATGGAGGATGGCCTGAGTATATTGATATGATTGGTGGCAACTTCCGGGGTCATCCTTGGGGAGCAGGCGGAACGTGGGATATTTCTAACGAAGATCCGAAACACCCCATCGTGAAGGACGTTCACGGCGGTAAAGGATTTAAGCTAAAGGATGAGCTTTATGTTTATAACGACTTCGACCGTGGCGATCAGCGCGTTTTGATGGCGTTAGATATGAAGAGTGAAGTTAATGGCACGAGAAAGGGTCCCCGTGAAGATAATGATTACGCTCTCGCATGGGTAAAAAAATATGGTGAGGGGCGCGTCTTTGTGAGCGCCTTCGGTCATAACAAAGAAGTTTTTTACAATCCCGAAATTCTCAAGATGTGGGTGGAAGGGTTCCGCTATATTCTCGGCGAGACCAACGTCGAGACTGAGTCGGTTCCCAAGCCGACATTCAATTTGCCTAATTAAGTTTTACTTCCAACGGTAGACATTAAGGCCTTTAAGGTGCCGGACGTAGAGTTCGGCGCCGCAGACCGCGAGGTGGGCCCAAGTAGAGGGGGTTTCTAATTTCACTTCAGAGAGGAGATTGAAGCTTTTGGGATGGGCATCGATGTGGAGAAGAATCCCGCGCTGATCGAGGGCGAGAATGTTGCTGCCTTGGGTTACCATGGAACAGTATTCGCCAAATTTATCACCTGAGCTCCAGAGTGTTTTACCACTCTTAGGATCGAGGCAGTGAAAGCGTTTATCGCGACCGTGGAGGTAAATTTTCCCATCAATCACAACAGGTGAGGACATATAGCCCTCGCGCTTCGAGTCGTTCCAGAGTTGAGTTGCGGCCAGGAACTTGTCTTTCTTAGAAATATCGTAGAGGAATGAACCTCCACCGTAGGTTGCGGTGAAAATTTTGTCGCCCACGGGGGTTGGTGGGAGGATGTTCATACCGCGGAAGGCTTTTACGGGTGTGGTCCAAACCGCTTTCCCATTTGAAGGAAGAACCCCGCTGAGGGTGCTCCGGGTTTGCACAAGGATTTGATCAACCCCTTGAATGGTGGTGCGAAAGGGAGAGGAAAAAGCGCTGCCGAACATGGCTCGCTCGTCAGCAAGAGATTGCCAGACGGTCTTTCCATCGCTCTTTTTGATTTTACGCATAGCGGAGCCAACCTGCACATAGAGGTGGTCATTATCGAGTAGAGGCGAGGAAACAAATCCGAATGAAGGGAGTGGAGTCTTTTCCTCGGATGGGTAGTCGCGGCGCCATTTTTCTTTTCCAGTTTCGACATCGATCGCAACGAGGATATCACGCATTCCTCCGACGAAGAGAGTTTTACCGTCAGTGGCAGGAGTAGAGCGA
>Ga0213869_10001165_pt1 | contig 20179 bp, 30 predicted proteins | sample PICome_10_FD_160083 | JGI IMG/M metagenome (GOLD analysis project Ga0213869, IMG submission 160083) | Coastal seawater microbial communities near Pivers Island, North Carolina, United States - PICO132 | ecosystem: Environmental > Aquatic > Marine > Coastal | place: USA: North Carolina...
GGATACGATAGATGAATAATAATCCTAAAAGAATACTTGTTATTTTTAGTGGGCAAACCAGAATCTATAATAGTGAAATCTGGGATGATTGGAAACAATTTGAACACAAGATTCGAGATATCTATGATATTGAAGCATACGATTATATAGGACATACATGGTCAGATCAACCTACAATACATAACCAACAAGACTTCCTACATTACAGAGAAGATGATCAAAATATTATTGATACTTGGGTTAAGGATAATATCTTTCTTAGAGGCTGGTTAAACAATCAAAACGAAGTCTGGAATAAATTTTACGAAAATAATAAAGAAGACCCTAGTGTAATACATGCTAAGGTTATTGAAAATAGTAGAAAGGCTTATGGGCAAATTTGGAGTCACTACCTTTCATTAGGACAACAAGATCCAGAACATTACGATCTTACTATTAGGTGCAGATGGGATTGCAGGCCACTATTAGAATACGAAAATATTACAGAACTTATTCCTCCACTTACTGAAAGAGGGGCTCCATTATATGATGAACCCTGTACAATTTTTGATTCTAAAGTAAATTTCAGACATAAATTTACTAGTTTTAAAAGATATAACAGTTCTGATGCTATGGGTATTCCTTTTATAGGTGATCAAGTATGGATAACCAATAAATATTCGGCGAAAGAATATTATCACTTGGACTGGAAACAACAGTTACATGGAATTGTTAGTAATAAAAGAAGAAACGCTAGTACACCGTCTAGTCATACCCTATGGACATCAATGCATCCATATAAAATTACAAGCAGATTCTTACTTCATGGTAATACTGTAAAATGTGAGAGAACAACAGAGCAACAGAATATAAAAAAGGAATTAGATGAATGGGCCATATGAAAACAGAATATGATATACAAGAGTTTATTAGAACAGTACCAGACTATCCTGTTGAAGGTGTTAACTTTTATGATCTAAATAGTTTATTCGCCAGTACAGTATGGGGTATGGTAGTAGAGGATCAAGCAAAAATGTGTTGGGATAAATTTACTTTGCCAACACGTATAGTAGGTATTGAAAGTAGAGGTTTTGTACTTGGCTCTGCACTTGCACATGAAATGTTATTGCCTTTTGTTATGGTACGTAAAAAAGGTGCTAAATACCCGGGTAAGCTATTAGAAGAATCATACGAACTAGAATACGGCACAGATACACTAACTTTACAAGAGGGTATCTTAGGGCATACAGATAGAGTTATTATTGCTGATGACCTTATTGCTACAGGCGGAAGTTTAGATGCAACTAGGAAACTAATTGAACAAACAGGCGCAAAAGTTCTAGGAGCAACAACATTAGTGTGGTTAAAATATTTGACTAATAGTATTACCTGGCAAGATGATGTTGTTAGCACATATACCAATTGGGGGAACGATGATTAATGTAACAAACGTGGCCGCTGACCACTTAAAAAGTATCAGTGATGGTGATCCAGATGGCAAAGTATGTAGACTTGGCGTCCGTGGTGGAGGCTGTGCAGGCTTCAGTTATGATTGGGGATTAATTGCAGAATCAGATATGAATGAGGATGACGAAACAATTAGTCTATATAATGGAAGCAAATTAATTGTAGACGGTGCTAGTTTAATGTTTCTAATAGGAACAACTGTTGATCTACAAAGGAACGTATTTGGTACAATCTTAGAAATAGTAAACCCAGCGGCACAAAGTTCATGTGGTTGTGGTGAAAGTATAAACTTTGATATGGAAAAAGTTGAAAAGAACATGGAAGTACCGAGACTGACATAATGAAAAATGTCGCTTTATTAGGATGTAGTCATTCACATATGTCTGTTTGTGAAAAGACATGGATTAAGCAACTTGCAGATAGATACAATAATTTAAATATAGACAGTTTTGCCATGTGTGGACATGGTCATCTTTATTACGACATGGTTCTAAAATGGATTATGTACGAAAGTGATAAAACTTATGATTGGATTATTATACAATTTACAGGTGAAGATAGATGGCATATACCAACACACCCTATTGAATACGATCCTAATAACGTAATGCGAAGGCAAAAGCATTCAGATAATTTTACAGAAGTTACATTCAATTCTGATAGAGCCTGTTTAATTGGACATAGATTTCATCCTACAGATGCAGAGGATACCAAATTCTCATGGATACATCGAGGAAAGCATGAAGGTCCTAAATTTAACAGGCATACTATTAATCATACAGGTAGTTGGAATGAAGCCAGAATTTATTCTAAACTATTAAAAAAACAAATAGCACACATGGCACAAACAATGCCAATATCCTATTTCACAATGTGGCCTATTAAAGGGGCTGTGGATAACATTGGTTTAAAGACAACCTTCAGAGATTACTTTATATCTTTGTATGGAGAAGAAAACTTGATTCAAAATTTGTTAGATGAAACCGGTCACTTTAATACAAGAGCTAATGAATTGATTGTAGATAAGTTAATCAGTCTACCTCTTTTTAATCAACATTTAAGTTGACAACACACTGTTTCTAGTGTATATTAATACTATGCTAACACCTTTACCCAGGAGGAAATTATATTAATGAAGATTATAGCCGGAAGGAGTAATCCGGAACTAGCATCTGCTATTTCCGCTCATTGCTTCACAGATCAAGTACAGGCAAATATATCTACATTTGCTGATGGTGAATGTAGTGTAGAGTTTTTAGAAAACATTCGTGGAAAAGATGTTTTTATTTTACAATCAACAAGCACACCAGTTAATGATAATCTAATGGAACTTATGATTATGATTGATGCGGCCAGACGTTCAAGTGCAAATAGGATAACAGCCGTTATTCCATATTTTGGATATGCTAGGCAAGATAGAAAGTCAGCAAGTAGAACTCCTATTACTGCAAAATTAGTAGCAAATTTGTTGACAGAAGCAGGTGCAGATCGTATACTAACTATGGACTTACACGCAGGACAGATACAAGGTTTCTTTGATATCCCAGTGGATGATTTAACAAGCCGTGTAGCTTTTGCAAAAGATATTAAGAAGCAATTCTATAAAGAAGGTAGTAATGTAAATGAAGTTGAAACTGTGTTTGTTTCACCCGATGCAGGTGGTGCAGTAAGAGCTAGAAAGTTTGCAGATACGTTCCATGGCGATATTGCTATTGTAGATAAACGTAGACCCAAAGCTGGTGAAAGTGAAGTAATGGCACTCATTGGTGATGTAAAAGATAAACATGCAGTACTGGTAGATGATATGGTTGATAGTGGAGGTACATTGTGTAAAGCCGCTCAAGCAATTATGGATCAAGGTGCATTAAGTGTACGAGCATACATTACACATGGCATTCTAAGTGGAAAAGCATGTCAGCTTGTAGAAGATAGTGTACTAGAAGAACTAGTAATCACAGACACAATTCGATACGTGTGTCCGCCTAAAATTACGAAGATTAGGCAAGTTAGCGTAGGTGAACTTTTTGGTGAAGCTATGCGTAGAGTTACTAATGAAGAATCAGTTAGTAGTTTATTTGTGTAAGGAAATAAAATGGCAACAGGTAAAACAAAACGTATCAGTAAGTATCGACGAGTATTCGAAGAAGCATTTAAGGAGAAACAAGTAATGAAAAAGGTAGATCTAAACGCCTATAACGATTTTGTACGAGAAGTAACAAGTAACGAATCACTATCAAGTATGCAGATGTACAATCGAATGATTGAGATTGAAGCAGACAGTGGTGGAAAAATAAACACAGCATCTTTAATGACAGGTGCTATTGGCATTGCAAGTGAAGGAGGCGAATTTGCTGAAATTGTTAAAAAATGTATCTTCCAAGGTAAACCTATGGACGATGAAACTGTATTTCATGCTAAACGAGAACTTGGCGATATTATGTGGTATTGGATTAGTGCTTGCCGTAGTCTTGGTCTCGATCCTAACGAGGTAATTGCTGAGAACGTTAAAAAACTAGAAGCTCGTTATCCAGGTGGCAACTTTGATGTTCACTATAGTGAGAATAGGCAAGACGGCGATCTATAATGCTTACCTATAAGGATAAAGACTTAGACACATTGACATTAACAGAATGTTATGAGTTTGAGAAAGAAATGCTTAGCCGTTTAACTGTTGCAAGTAAGTCAGGATTTAGTGATTTAATTATTGGACAGTTAAACAGTTATATTGATTTAATACGTTTTAGAAAAGTAGAGATTCTTGAACGTGAACGTTTTGGAATTGATCGAGAAGATTATAACCCAAATAAGGTACTTAATATTGGTGATGAACAAGAACAATCAGATGATACTGACTGAGAAGGACATTGTCCATGCTTGGTTAAAGGATATTGAAATAGGTGATGCTGTCTTTAAAGATGTAGAGCCGATAAATATCTATAACGAATGGTGTGATAGACATGATATAAATGAAAAGATCATCGCTCGTGTTGAAGATACAGGTCCTGATTATGATGAACGTTGTACAATGAATTGGCACATGCCAGACAACTATAAAAACATAAATGTAGGACTTGAACTAAACGAAAGACTAAAAGAATTAGGATACAATAACGATAGCGAACAATTCCTAAGAGTAGATATGGAATATAAATTGTTTGAAAACCGTGGCATGGTGCCAGTATTACAATTCTTAATTTACCTAGTTGATATCTGTAAGAAACATAATATCGTATTAGGTGTAGGTAGAGGCAGTAGCGTCGCGAGCTATTGTTTATATCTTTTGGGAGTACATAGGGTTGACAGTATAAAATACGAACTTGATATTGAGGAATTTCTCAAGTGAATCACACTGTAGAGTACATACATCACTTTACATGTGAAAAGTGTTCAGGTTGGTGGAGTATTGCTAGTCACGAAAACTATAGACCCAAGAAAATGTGGTGTCCAATGTGTGGCACCAAACAAGAAAAAGATGTATTAATTGACGTCAAAACTGGAGATTTAAAATGAAAGATATAAGAACAGCCAGAGGCAGAGTTTTGAACATGGGTCAACTAGCTACTGAGCATGAAAAAACTCGAGCAGTATCCAATGTTCCAATCAATGCTAAAGGTGACATTATTGATAATCGTGGAGAAGTAAAAGTCCCACGTGAAAAGATTTCCAAAGAATACTACCGTGATAACTTAACAGGTATTGAAGAACAGATTAGTATTAAGGAAGAGCCAGCAACACCTGCACCTCCTCCTGTAGAAGCTGATCCTGCTAAAGCAGTAAAACCAGAACCTGTAAAGCCAAAACCAAAAGCAGTAAAGCCAAAGGTTGAACCGGTAGTTACTAAGGAAGAAGGTGTACATGAAACTGGAAGACGTTCACGTACAAGAGAAGATGGAACCACATATTGGGAAGTAGAATTCTCAGATGGAAGCATGACAACAGAGGAAGAAAAGAATGACTAGAAAAGTAAGAGCGTTTGGAGAAAGAGTACTTGGCATTATGCAGAACCCACCAGGTTCATACAAGAAGTCTAAATCTGGACTACTTATCGCAGATGAAGATATGGACCCTAGTGGCATTAAGCCACGTTGGTTTGAAGTTTATTCTGTAGGTGAAAAAATTGACTGGATTAAAGAAGGTCAATATGTCTATGTTGCACATGGGCGTTGGACTCGTGGTATGGACATAGATGATGTTAAACTTTATATGTTAGATAATAAAGATTGTATGTTAGTTAGTGATGACAAGCCTGAAGAAGATGGCTTTGGTGAGATGGGTACTGTAACACACCCTCGAGTCAGTAAATAATACTTGCAAATTATTAGAAATCATTGTATAATGAAAACTAGGAGCAAATAAATGGCAAAAGAACTTTGGGTAGAAAAGTATCGTCCTGAACGCATAACTGACTACGTGTTTAAAGATGTTGCACAAAGAAAGCAAGTGCAAAACTGGATTACAGATGGTGGTATTCCACATTTGTTGTTCAGTGGTAGCCCTGGTACAGGTAAGACTACACTTGCAAAGGTACTAATTAAAGAGTTAGATCTAGAAAATGCAGACGTATTGTACATCAACGCATCACGTGATAATGGTGTTGAGATGATACGTAAACGTATTAGTGCGTTCAGTGAAACTATGCCTTGGGGTGACTTTAAAATTATTTTACTTGATGAGGCAGATCATATTTCGCCAGAAGGACAAGCGGCCTTACGTGGAGTTATGGAACAGTATCATGCTAGTGTAAGATTTATTTTAACTTGTAATTATCCTAACATGATTATTCCTGCACTACATAGTAGATGTCAAGGTTTTCATATTGAACAACTAGACCAAACAGATTTTACAGTAAGAGTGGGCGAGATCCTAGCTGATAATGAAGTACAGTTTGACATGGAAACACTTGATGCAATGGTACGTGCAAATTATCCTGACTTACGTAAAACTATTAACACAGTACAGATGTCTGTAATTGATGCAACACTTGTAAAGCCTGATGATGAAGGTGCAAGTGCAGAATGGCGTATCCAGATGGTTGAACTATTTAAAAATGGTAAAATTACAGAAGCACGTAAACTTATTGTTGCTAAAGCAAGGGCTGATGAATACAATGATATCTATACATGGCTATATCGCAACATTGATTTGTATACAAGTACTCCAGATCAATATGATGAAGTTGTATTAGCTATTCGTAATGGACTTGTTAAACATACACAGGTTGCAGATATTGAGATTAACCTAAGTGCGACAATGATTGAGGTGGCTAGGGCAGTGAGGTGATTTTGTGCCTGCAAAGTATATAGTAAGTAATTCAATTTCATATAGCACACTAGCTGACAATATTATCAGTATAAGTCCTGATGTCTTGGGCGGTAATAAAGAACCACAAACGACATTAATATTAGTAGATGACGATAAGCCTTATAACCTCAACCTAGTAGAACAAACAGGGCTTTCATTACACACAAAAAAGACTAAACAGGATCCCAACGTATGGGATTCAGCCGTCAAAAGAATAAAATACGAAACCCAACATTGTTGTGTAGATATTTGGGGTAATGATTTAAAAAGAAGTTCTATGACAGTTTTAATACTGGATAGAATGAACTTTAAATTAAGTAATGATTGTTGGCCTGGTAGCATTAATTACCTAGCAACATTTGAAAAGAATCCATACTTAGATCCAATACAAGATATCAACAACATTTATAATCTTACTCCTATTGATGACTTTTTTAATCTACAAATGTTTGATCAGACAATTAATAGGAAGTTTGATAAAGCACGTGATATAATTTACTTAGACGACAGTGATAATCACTTGGTTACACTATGTGAATACCTAATAGCAAAGCATAAGAAACTTAATTCATTTACACCAGAGACCCTTAGAGCAAAATTACTTGGGCAACCCTGGTTTGTAATGGAAATATTATTGTTAACAGATGAGAATCCATGGAAAGTAATGGAGAATAACTTTTCACATGTATTTCAGAAGTTAGATGAACAGTTAACAATATACAAACAGAAGCAAAAAGATAAAATTAAACTAAGTCTAGACAATCCGCAAATTACTATAGTAGACTTGGGTATGCTTCACTTCTATTCAGACGAAGAAGCTGAAAGTATCTATAGAGATACATGTAAAAAATTGGATATTAAACCTAACATAAAAGGTTTCCAACAACTAAGAAATAATAAAAAAGAGAATGCAGTAGGAATAGATCCTATTGATAACAAATATAAAAGACACTTTGAAAGCATTGCAAATCTACTTTTAGGGTACCAAAATATATGTAATGATACGAGTCTTAGTAGCATAGGATGGCATTTAGGATGTCAGATTGCTTTTAAAGGTGCTATTGCAGAGTATAATGAAACAATCGAACTTGATTTCAGTAAATGTGAGGTTGTCGCAGATATACTAGATAGCATAAATACTGATATAAAGGAACCCCTAAAATGACTATTAAATTTCTAAAGTGGTGGTTTGTATTCGTTGTTCAAGCCATTGGTTTAGGCGTCTTCGCCTATTTAGATGGAGCACAATACCTACTTGACAACGATCGTACATACCTAAGTATTGTAATAATTGCCGTATGGTTGGCAGTAAGTGGTGCTGTCGGTTGGTTTACATGGCGCAAAGAAGAAAAACCAGAATTCTTATGGTTCTGTACTGAGAGTTGTATGACTGTTGGTATGATAGGAACTGTTACAGGTTTTATTCTAATGCTTAGTACTAGCCTTGCTACCCTTGACCCAAATGATGTAGAAAACATGCGTTCCGCGATTGCTAACATGGCTGTTGGAATGAGTACTGCCCTATTAACAACCCTTGCAGGGTTAATGGCTACACTTATGCTACGCATTCAGTTGGTGGTCACAGATGAGCAGTAAAAGAACTTACAAATCACACACAAGTTATAACGATCTATTGTTTAATGTATTAATAGGTTTCGTTATGCTATTCATATTAGCATTTCTGCTAATAAATCCTATAACTAAAAAAGCAGATATACCAGCAAAAGCTGAGATAATGGTTATGCTTGATTGGGAAGATGGTTCCAAAGATGATCTTGATCTATGGATAAAAGGTAATAACATGCCTTTACCATTAAGTTTCCAAGTAAAAAATTCTGCACTATGGCACTTGGATAGAGATGATTTGGGTGTATCAACTGATGTTGTGCAAGTTGCAGGTGAAACTATGATCCTAAGATACAATAGAGAAGTAGCAACAATGCGTGGATTGATGCAAGGAGACTTCCATATTAACGTTCATGTATATGGTAAGAAAGATGATGGACCTACAAAGTTCAGCATTACAGTTATAGACATTAATCCATACAAAGAAATATATAAACTGGAAGGTGAAGCAAAGGGATTTAGTGACATTATTAAATTTCCAGCATTTACTGTAGGCCCTGATGGTGAGATTATTGATACATTTATTAGTGATAAAATATTTGCGGCTAAACGTGGTAATGTATATACACCAGATCCAGAAGGATCACCACCAGTTGGAGGAATAGCACCATGATTACAGAATTATATATTTACGGACTATTTTTTGTGGCGGCTGTATCAGTATATTCAATTATATACAGTAGAACAAATCTTGTAGTAACATTCTTTCTTATTCCACTAGTGTTAGGCGTTGCAATATGGACATGGCAAGCTATTAATATACTACAAGGTACTCCACGTATTGGTTTACCCTACGGTGATAGAGTTGAAGTAATATGGACTTATCAGAAAAAGCCTGATATACTGCTAGTAATTAGACATGGTGATGAAGAACCCGCATATTATAAGATTCCATGGACAAAAGAAAACCAATACAAAGTACGTAGAATGCAAGAGGCAATTAAACGTGAAGGTAGGGCTCAGGGCAAGTTCCAGAAGATGCCAAAAGGGTATGATGGATCAGCTAAGAGCTTTATTTTTACTGAAATTGAACGTTTTGTAGATCCCATACGTAAAGGCGCTCCAGATGAACGCCCGCATCTTTAAAAAAAACCTGAAAAAAACTTAAAAAAAGTGCATTTTTTACTTGACAAGTAAGACATCTTACTGTATTATGTATATATAAGCTAAAAAAACAGGAGTTAAATATGCAAAACGAAATTCAAACATTGATCCAAAAGTGTAAAGAAGACTATACTAGGTTTGCTAGTGCAGGTGGACGTGGTACACCAGAGCCAGATAGTTACTTTGGTAAGTGCCTTGCTAACTTTGAAGATAGTTTTACTATCAAAGAAGGTAAGAAGTACATTAAGATTATACGTGATCAAGGTGTTTGGGGCTTTATTGTTAAAGAAGATGGTCCTAAGTTTAAAAAAGGTGATATCCTTAAAGCCGCTGGTTGGAATGCACCAGCAACAAATGCCGCTCGTGGTAACATTTTTGAAGATTTTAGTGTTGCTTGGACTGGTCCACATTACTTGAACTAAGGAGTCGCAAATGACACCAGTACTTTACATATTGATGCGAAATGACCTGGATTCATTGAATCCAGGTAAAGCAATGGCTCAAGCTAGTCATGCTAGTAATGCATTTGTATCTAATGCAGAACCCGCATACAATGTAGATGCAAAACTGTTTAAAGAATGGCATTGCTCAACACCACAAGGTTTTGGTACTGTGTTGGTACTTGCTGTTACTGAAGTTCAAATGAGAACCGCAGTTGAAGTTGCTGAAAGTTGTGGCGTAGATAAGTTTCCATGTGACATTATACATGACCCTACATACCCTATTGTAGACGGTGATATAGTACATTATATACCACTTGATACATGTGCATATGTTTTTGGCGATAAAGAAGACCCATTGTTGGCTTCTATATTACAGAATTTTCCACTTCACTCTTAGGAGTATAAAATGACGTTACAAGAAAAAGCTCGTGTGTTCGCTTTGGCGGCACACACTGCTATTGGGCAGAAAAGAAAGTACAGTGGTGAACATTATATTGTTCATCCTGAGCGTGTTGCTCGCACTGTTGCAAAATTTGGTGGTACTGAAGAAATGATTGCGGCCGCATATCTGCATGATATTTTGGAAGATACTCAAATTGAGGAGACCTTCATATTTGCTGAGTTTGGTCCTGAAGTATGTGACCTTGTTGTAGAACTTACTGATGTAAGCAAGCCAGAAGATGGTAATAGAGCTACACGTAAGGGCATAGATGCTGATAGATTGGGTAAGGTAAGTGAGCAAGCACAGATAATTAAGTTAGCTGACTTACTTGATAACAGTGAGGATATATTAGCAAATGATCCAAGTTTTGCTAAAGTATTTCTAAAGGAGAAAGAAAATATATTAGATAAAATGACTAAGGTAAAAGATCATCCTCTAGTAGAGCAGGTTAAAGCCTTTACATCAGCAAAGAACCCGGATTAACCGGGTTCTTTTAGTTAGAGTATTACTTTAGATGGTTGCAATATAATCTTCCCATTCAGTAAATGATCCAGGAAGTTCTTCCTTTTCACTTTGAATTGCAGAGATTTCAGATGTTTTGTTTGAACCTGACCATGCTTTGAAAGCATTTTTAGCCTCCTGGTCAGCAAACGCAACTTTTGCATACCAACGCCCGCCTGGAGATTGCGCCACTGAAACAGTGCCTCCATTTGTGTTACCGGCATCTTCTACAAGATTTTCAATCTTTGTATAGAATGAACTGGTCATCATCGACGATAGCCCTGAAATTTCAGTGCTACCATTGTAAAGTAGATACATATTTGGACCTGGATTAGCCGCCATAGTATTTCTCCTTAGTAAATAACGTTATGTACTGTTGTACAAATGTATTTATCGAAAGTTAGTATATGGATATGTCGCCAGCAAATCAAAACCCACTTCTATTCTTCATATTAATTCTATTGTATGTTTTAATTTACTATCTGGCGAGCCAGGCATTCTTCCCACAGAAGTTAAATGACTTTATTCTGTATGGAACAATAAACACTAAAGATAAATATTAGTATGAAAGTTATGGCGCTAGATTCGTTAGAACTTGAAATCACTTCAGTTTGCACACTGGCTTGCCCAGGATGTTCTAGAGTAAACACTGCAAAACACAAGGATCTGTGGGATAAAGGACACGTAGATTTTGATATAATTAGTAATATTATCAAAAATTCTGAGTTTAAATCTTACCACTTGATTGGCTGTTATGGTGATGCTATATACCATCCAAAGTTTTGGGAAGTAGTTCAAGTTTTACAAGAGGAAAATAAGCATTGGATGATTCACACTAACGGAAGCTCTAGGAGTAGAAAGTGGTGGGAACAATCCTATGATATAGAGTTTAAGAACGAACATAGAAATAATTTTTGTTTTGCTATTGATGGATTAGAAGATACTAATAGTGTATATAGGATAAATGCTAAGTGGCAAACAATTATAACAGGACTTGATGTTATGTCAAAGCATCCTACTCCACCCAAATTAACATGGAGATGGTTGGATTTTCCATATACAAGGCATCAACAGGAAGAAGCTAGAATGATAGCAGATGATTATGGTATGAACTTTGAAGTTCATGCTTCGTTTAGAGATGAAGAACAATATCAACATGATACACCGGAGATATTTGTTGAATAGTGAGATACAGCCACGTTGTTTTGAACGTAAGAAATGGGGTACGCCAACTCCCATTGTATTGTCTGCGACTGGATATTTAAAGCCATGTAACTATTATGCGAGTTTTGGACACTTTGAGCACCTAACAGAATGGGCAGAAAAAAATAACTTGGATTGGCAGACGGATTTAGATATAAAGAATGGAGTTCATGCAATATATGAATCACCAACTTGGAAAAAACTTGAACAAGTATTAACAAACGAACAACATAATACGCCAACCACATGTCGTAGAGAATGTAAAAAAGCAACTGGTGATATACAAAATGACTACTAGATTCTTTAAATTAAATGAGCATGAAAAAGAGCAAAGACGCAATGAGGTACAGGATTGGCTTGCTAAACCTGGAAATAACTTCTGTGCAATGCCTTACGCTCATATGGCTATTGAATCAAATGGAAGTGTTCGCCCTTGTTGTATGGGTGAACCTTTTGACTATACTGTTGCAGGTGGAACAATAGATGATGCATTAAATCATCCTATAAGAAAAGAATTTATTGACTCATTTGATCGTAACGAGCAACATAAGAACTGTGACGTATGCTGGAAAGATCCATCAAATAGGTTTAATGCAAGATTGAAATTTAGTACTAATGACGATATGATAGAATATACTGAAAAAGTCATGAATGGTGCAAAACCTACACGTACACTAAAATGGCTTGAAGTAAAGCCAGGTAATAGATGTAATTTAAAATGTAGAATATGCGGTGTGCATAATAGCAGTCAATGGACAAAAGACTATTGGGCATCTGCACAATATTTAAGCTCAGAGAATGAAGGGTTTGTAGAAACTAAATTTAAAGACAGTAAGGAATTCAAATATACACAATCATGTGAATGGATTGATGAGCCTGATATTTGGGCTGATGTTAAATCTATGGAAGGAATTCAAATGATTCATTTTATGGGTGGTGAACCGTTTATGGTTCCTGAACATTTCCAATTATTACAAGCATTAGTTGATAACCCTGATATAGATACAAGTCAAATATATATTAGATATAACACAAATGGAACATATTTCCCCACACAGGAAAATATAGATTTATGGAGTAAATTCTTACGTGTTTTATTCCTTCTTAGTGTTGATGATATTGAAGAAAAGTTTGAATACCAACGTAAGTTAGCCCATTGGGATCAGGTAAAAGAGAACTTAATTAAGTTTAAAGAATTACAAGAAAATAGCTGGGATGATCATTCAGAAGTTTGGAAAGTTAGAGCTAAAATTGATCCTACCATTAGTATGTTTAACATATGGAATTTACAGGAAATATCTGATGAATTCCACAGGTTAGGTCACCCAGTAGATAAAAGAATGAATCACTTTGTAACTGGTGGATGGAATGATTGTAGAATATTACCAAAACCAATTAAAGAGATTATAGCAGACAGAGCAAAAGATACTAAATGTAGTTGGGTAAAACAAGGTATAAGTTATATGCTACAAGATCCTTTACCAAACAAAAGACATAACATCACTTTGTTCTACAAAACAATGATGTATCAAGATCATTTACGTGATGAAAAATTTGTTAATCTATGGCCAGAGCTTTATCACTTAATTACTCCTTATATAGACTGGAGTAAGATTAACCAATATCACAAATATAAGGAAACAAAATATGAACAGAAAAATACATAAGGATTTACGCAAGTATATAGAAGAAACTTATGGGATAGATGATGTAGACATCAGAGATATAGTTGACACTATTGACGAGAAAGTAGTAGGTAACTACTTTGGTGATTTCAAAGAAGGTGGAAGTTATTGGAAGCCAGATAATAATTGGGAGTTTAAAAAAACAGGTAAAGCACTTGTTGATAAAATGAATGAACGAGAATGGGAAAACTGGCTTGATATTGGTTGTGGTAATAATCAATATAAGAGGTTTTGGCCAGATAAAGTAACAGGTGTAGATCCGTTTAACACAAATGCTGATATTGTTGGTGATGCAGAAACATTTGTTTCAAATCATCTATATGATGTTGTATCTGTAATGGGTAGTATTAATTTTGGAAGTCATGATGTAATTTCAAAGCAAATGGAAAACGCATGTAGGCTTTGTAAACCAGGCGGAACAATGTTTTTTCGTTTTAATCCAGGAATAACACATGATGATCCAGATGGCAAAGCACAATGGATTGACTTTTTTGAATGGAGTCACGATCACGTCAATGAGTTTGCAGAACAATTTGGATTTGATGTAATTGAGCTAGGTTGGGATAATGACTTCAAGGGCAAAATCAGATACGGAGCAAGACTTTACAGTGAGTGGCGTAAACACAAATGATATGTAAAATGCCCTGGCATGCAATTTGTTTAAGTGCAAATGGCGATATTAAACCTTGTTGTCAATTTACAAACAAGGGAAGACCGCCTAATACTGAATATCCAACAATTATGGAAAACTGGAATAGTCCACGTATGCAAGATTTACGTCAGGCATTTTTAAATGGTGAAAAACCAAAAGACTGTAATAGCTGTTGGGAGAGAGAAGAGCAAGTAGGGCATAGCAGAAGAACATGGTTTGATGAGAAGTTTGGAAAATACATTACTGAACCTACAACAGACCTAATAGTAGACAATCCACAAATCGTACAGGCAGATATAAACCTATCAAACGTGTGCAACCTAAAATGTCGTATGTGTGGATCGTGGGCAAGCAATAGTTGGTTTGAGGAAGAGGTTGCCTTAGCCGAGAAGGACCGGAGATATCAAAAGAATAAAAAGCCACAAAGTATACGTAATGTTTCAGTGGAAGATATTCAGAATATATTACCGCACATTAGGACTATTAAGAGGATAGACTTCAAAGGTGGCGAACCAATGCTTGCTAAACATCATGATGATTTCCTACAGTGGATGATTGATGAAGGTATGACTGATGTACATTTGTTATATACTACAAATGGCACGGTACAGAATCCACGTATTTTAAAATTATTAAGTCAATTTAAAAATGTAAGCCTAGTATTCAGTATTGAAGGTACAGGAACACGATATAGTTACATACGTGGCGGCAAATATGATATTGCCCAAATTGAAGAAAATATGAGAAAGTATAATGAGCTAGAAAACGTTAAGATTAACTTTAATGTCACTCTACAAAATTATAACTTGTTGAACCTCTTAGAGCTGTATAAATTACTACATGAATGGCAAGATAAATATGAGAGAGTAGATGCAAACAGTGCCTTTACTACAATATGTAATCAACCAGATTATTTAAGTCCTCTAAATGTACCTGATGAAATGCGTGATATTGCTTTGAATCAGTTACAGGGTATAGACGACTTTAAGAACTTATCTAAAAGTTTACACAATCGTAAATTTGATCAAGATAAATGGAATACATTTATTGATTTTACAATAGATCTTGATAAACTAAGAAATGACAATATATTAGATCATTGTCCAGAATTTGAGAAATACTTTGACTGAGATAGTAGGCATAGAAGATAATCACGCACCCAAAGATGAACTACTGCGTGTTGAATGGAACTTGGGTAAGCGTTGTAACTACAACTGTAGTTATTGTGGTAATGAATTACATGATGATACTAGTGGGCATATGCCTTGGGAAGTATTTACAAACACAGTTGATGAGATAAGACGTGGCAGTGATAAGAAGATTAAATTAGCATTTACTGGTGGTGAACCTTTTGTTAATCCTAAGTTTGTTGACATGCTAAAATATGCAAAGGATAATGGCGTGTATCGTTGTAGTGTAACAACAAACGGAAGTCCTCCAATTAAGATTTATAAAAAAGCATTGCCCTATTTGCACTATGTTGTAATTAGCTACCATTTTGAATTTGCATATCATGAAAAAGTTATTAATAACATTGTTGCAATAAACGACATGATTGAAGAATACAAAGCAAATGGTGAATATAAAGGTATGCATGTACACATCATGTTTTTACCAGGAAAGCTAAAAGAGTGTATAGAGATTATCGATGAATTAAGGGCAAATAACATTACATATACTATACGTAAGATACGCCCTAGAGTAAATGAACAACGTACAGGGTGGCATAGACCCTTTGAGGACGGTATGAAAGGGTATCATCCTAAGTTCAGTGAAATAGCAGGATTTGAAAGAGAGAATCCTTATTACAGTAAAGAAGAATTAGACTGGATTAAGGAAAACACATGAGCGCCAACAATTTTAAAAATATCATCGTTCACATGGCAGACGGAACAGAACGAGAGGACAATGTGAACAACATTACTGCCCAGGAACTTAACCGGTTTGAAGGTTGGGAGTGCTGGGCAGGTGTACAACAAATTAGCATCAGTAATACTGGTGATGTATATCGTGCTATCTGTAAAGTAGGTGGCAAGATAGGTAATATTTACGAAGGCACTTTTAACATGCCTGATAGCACTATTATATGCAATAAGCCAGATTGTGTTTGTGCGGCTGATGTACAGATTAGTAAAGCATTGCCGGAACATGTTAATAAATTAAGGGTAGGAAAAAATGGAACATCTTAAAAAATACATTGGAGTATATCTACTAGCAATGATTGCACTTGCAATTTATTTTGATGCGGCAGATGATAATTATCCAGTATGGGTATGGTGGTTGCTGATTCCTGTAGTACTATGGAAGACACCACCGTTTAATATCGGTGATTGGTTCTGGGGTAAAATAGCAAGTTTTTGGATGTGGGTATTGAAACCATTTACAAGATGGCAAGCCACTTGGCCTACATGGGTAAAGTATGTGTTTGGTATTATACTTATTATATTGTTTGAAGAATTTATTCTAAAGCCAGCAGGATATACAATGTATCCATGGAGAATGGACTTCAGTTAATGGCATACGACGAATTAAAAAAGCAAGCATATGATAACCTAGCTGACTTCAGCGAAAAGGTAGGACATGAAATAAATCCTGATTCATTCTGTTTACTACCATTCGTACATATTAGTACAATGCCACACGGTGAAATAAAATTATGCTGTCGTGGACAACCTCCAAAAGGTGGCACAAGTAAAGATAACCCACATGTACAGGATCCTGGGTTTGATTTAAAAGAATACTGGACTTCAGATTATATGAATGAAATACGTGATGACCTATTGCAAGGCAAGCGTGTTGCACAGTGTAAAAATTGCTGGAAAATGGAGGATAAAAATATCCTTAGTTTACGTCATAATAGACTAATTGACTATGGATATGAACCACGTGAAAGCTATGTAGAAAATGTAAAAACATACATGGACACTGGTAAAATACCGTTTAATGTGCCATTGCTAGAGCTTAAACTTACAAACTTATGTAACTTTAAGTGTAGAATGTGTTGGCCAAAAGACAGTAGTTTATGGTGGCAGGATTGGGAAAAAGTAGAAAAATACTATGACGAGGACACACAAAACTACATACAGAAAACACGTGAAATTGTAGGTGGTAAAAACATGAGTAATGTTTACCAAACAAATGAAAGTTTTGTAGACCACCTATTGCATTTAATGGAAAACGTAGAAGAAATTGAGTTTGCTGGTGGTGAACCTTTACTAGATCCAATACACTTTAATATTTTGGACAGTATTAAGCACCCAGAAAAAGTTACACTAAAGTATAGCACTAATTTAAGCACTCTTATACTAAACAAAAAATTTGATATAATTGGAATGTGGAAAAAGTTTAAAGATATAAAACTTACAGTCAGTATTGATGGCGATAGTGAAACAAACCATATTATTAGACGAGGTGCTGATTGGGAAATATTAAAACAAAATCTTGAAACAGTAAAACGTGAATTAAGCAACATAGCAATGATAAAAGGAACGTCATGTATTTCAGCACATAACGCCTTAACACTTGACAAAACGGCAGAAGCTATTATAATGGAGTTAGGAATACGTTGGCATACAAGTAGGTTACAATATCCTGATTTTCATCATGCCAATATTATTGAACCTAAATTATTGCAAGAGTCAGTAAATAGACTCAAAATAACAAAGGAAAAACTACGTGATTTCGGTGCAACAAAATTTGATCTATTACATGTAGATAACAGTATTAACTGGTTAAATGATTGCATTAAAAATAATGAACATGGAGAGAAGTCAAAGCGTTTTGAGGACTTCAATACCACAATCGATGGATTATAGAGTGTTCATAAATTTTGAAGGACTACAACACCCTAAATGGGTAGATACATATCTAGCAGATGAACTGGGTGAGTTTGGAGATAATTGGTGGGCACAAGATGTTACTGATTATTGGCATATGAATACAAGATGTTATTATTTCAAAGAGAAAACACATGCAGAGAAATTTGAATTTATATATAGGTTAGCAAAAGATGAAGGAGAAACAGATGTCAGGCGAAGCTGATTTAAAATGGAGTGAATATGATTTCACAAATACACCTTATGAGGACTTGGTCCGTGTTGGTCAGCGTACTATGCTTTACCGTGATATGTTTACTGTTTCGTGGTTACTTGGTAGATTCTGTAACTACAGATGCTCCTACTGTTGGCCTTATGCCCGTTCCGATCGTAAAGACCACCGTCCTACAGAATTATGTCTCAAAACCGTCGACGAAATAAAAAGACAAGCACGAGAACGAGGATTCAACTCCTTCCACTTCTCCCTGTCAGGAGGGGAGCCTACATTTCATCCTGGATATTTAGATATTATGAAGCACCTAAGTGATGATGCACACAATACAAATTATACAAGTGTACACATGACAAGTAACTGTTCACGTAATATGAAATGGTTTTCAACATATGTTGACTATGCAAGCAAGTTTCATAGAGCAAGTATAACAGCAAGTTTACACACAGAACATGTAAATACTAAAGAGAAGATGCAGGAATTTGCAGACAAATTAATCTTCTGTCAGGAGCATGATGTACAAATTACAATTAATCAAGTTATGGTACCTGAATGGTTTGAACGGGATTGGGAAAATGCTCTCTTCTTTCACGAGCAAGGAATCAACGTTACACTCAAACCACAATCCGATCCTACTGCGAGCAAGGTGGTTGAGGGATACACGGAAGAAATGAAACAGAAACTGTATAATGGCATGCCACAACGTGCTTATACAGAAGCTAAAGCAAATCAAACAAAGTTAGTTGAAAGACCTAAACCTAACTTCCTTATTGATAAGGAAGATGCATTTAGAAAACAGAGTGCTGATGTACCCTGGCATATGCAAATTGAGTTTCGTGATAGCAAGGGTAATCCTTGGTACATGGATCAAGCGGAGAGATTTAATGCGTTTAATTTTAACAATTTTAATGGTTGGGAGTGCAGTAGCGGTTATCGGAGTATTATTATTCGTGAGCCTGATGGTAGTATTAAACGATCCTATAGCTGTCACGACCAACCACTTGGAAATATTGAAACAGGATTTAGTTTATTTGACGGGCCTGTAAAATGTACCACAGGTGCTTGTGTTTCAAGTGCTGATAGTAAAATTCCTAAACGTAAACCAGGTACAAAAATGGCACTATGGCCTGGCGACAAAACATATGATTAAATCCTATAAACATAGTTGGCAAATATATGTTAGAGAGCATTTTGATTTAGGTAGTCAGAAGCGTTGGAATGGACTTAGCGTTGTCACACAGTTTCAAGAATTTATGAATAAAAGAGCGTTTGAATCACGTATATGGGATATTGGTTGTGGGCAAAATATTATAAAAGAATACTATGACCATCTTTCTATATATGGAATAGATAAATCATGGGAAGCTGACCAATACGCACATTTAGAAGATAGTGATATTAGAGATTGTAGAGTAGATGATGCGTTTGCTATAAACAGTTTACATTTCGGTAAAGTAGATGATATTAAAAGAAGAGTCAACCATGTAATGGATTGTTTATCACCCAATGGTACGTTCTTCCTAACCCTTAATAATTTCCTTACTGAAGAAGAATTTAAAGTATTTGCAAACCCCGATTTTTGGAGAGAATTTGGATACTTGTTAGACTTATATCACGCAGATGAAGATTACTGTGAAAATCAAAGATTAGATATGTATTATGAACTTGGTGATTACATATCAGATGATGACAAACAAAAAATTTACAATGACGCCATAAAGAGTGATGA
>Ga0213869_10001167_pt1 | contig 20115 bp, 17 predicted proteins | sample PICome_10_FD_160083 | JGI IMG/M metagenome (GOLD analysis project Ga0213869, IMG submission 160083) | Coastal seawater microbial communities near Pivers Island, North Carolina, United States - PICO132 | ecosystem: Environmental > Aquatic > Marine > Coastal | place: USA: North Carolina...
CGAAAACTGTAATAAATGTAGAGTAGAATTTGGTGTCGTTGGTGGCACTAATGTCAGCCATGTTAACGGTAATTTAGTTGATTTAGAAACTGATTTAAGAGGTTCAACAAGATTAGCTTCTAAATGTCCAACTCTTAAATATCAAAATCCATGTCCATCTGGTGAAATGACAACTTGCCAACCACAACAAATTGTTATTAAAGGAAACCCAAGTAATCAAGGTACAGTTATTGACACTAGCCCACAACATTTACGTTCTTGCCAAATGTTTAGATACAAACCTACTCCATTACCTGAACCAATGGAGCCAGTAAAATGCAACTATTATTAAATTTATTATTAATACTTTTCAATAAAATTATAATTTGACTGTATAAAATAATCATATTTTAATTCAAATAACAACAATTATTATTAGATAGAATTATCTATAATAATAAATTTTTTTTTCTATTTTATTATCAAATTAATATATAATTATGGAGAATATAGTAAAAAATATATTAAAAACAAATCCAGAATTACCAAATCCACCAGAATCAAGTCAAAAAGAAGATACTAATGTAGAAAAATTAAGTAATGAAACAAATACAACTGATCAATCTAAATTAAAACCAGATCCTGTGAAACCAAAACAGTTTGAAGGAGATAATAAAAGATTAAAAGAAATGATTGAGAATATAATGAATTCAAATATGAATGAAGAACAAAAGTTACACCTTTTAACTATTATTAGAAATCAATTAAGTAATCCATCTAGTGGTGAAGCACATAAATTAGATGAATTAAGTCAAAAATATAATCCTATACAACAACAACAGCAACAACAACAGCAACAGCAACAGCAACAGCAACAGCAACAGCAACAGCAACAGCAACAGCAACAGCAACAGCAACAGCAACAGCAACAGCAAATGATGTCATCATATCCTTATCAATTACCTGCTTATCAACAACCTATTATACCACCATATCAACAACCTATTATACCACCATATCAACAACCAATGATGCAACAATATCCATATGTAATACCCTTTCAACAACATTCAATGGGTATGACTCCTAGTAATTATCAATTCGATATGCTTAAAAATAAATTAGATACTATACAAATGGAAATGATAGATATTACTCGACACTTAAAAGATTATACTAAAAGGTATATGAATGCTGTTAGAGAAGACGATATGGCTAAACTAGATGTATATATAAGAGATTTAATTGGAGTAAATAAAGATGTGGATAAAGCACAAAAAGCAATAGAACAAGAAACTAAATTAAGAGAAGAAATACTTGAACCTGAAATACAAAAAGCAAAAGAAGAAGAAAGTAAAGGTTTAGTAGGCAAAGCAGCAGATGGAGTTAAAGATTTTGTGGGAAATATTGGTAAAAATTTTGGTGCTATTACAGAAATAGTTTCAAATGTTACAAATCAAGCTAACAATACTTTATCCAAGCAATTATTGCCTAATCAAAAACCTGAAGAAAATAAACAACCTGATAAACCAGCTAACGAACCTGAACAACCTACTAAACCTTCTGAACCTTCTGAACCAGCAAATAAAAATAAAAATATAGTTTCAGTAGATCAATATATAAAAGAAATTAATGAAGAATCTACAGCTTTAACAACATCTAATCTAAATCCTCACCAAAATGACAACAATGACAACAATGACAACAATGAAAACAATGAAAACAATGAAAACAATGACAACAATGACAACAATGAAAACAATGAAAACAATGAAAACAATGACAACAATGAAAACAATGACAACAATGAAAACAATGACAACAATGAAAACAATGAAAGCAATGACAACAATGACAACAATGACAACAATGAAAACAATGACAACAATGAAAACAATGACAACAATGAAAACAATGAAAACAATGACAACAATGACAACAATGAAAACAATGACAACAATGAAAACAATGACAACAATGACAACAATGACAACAATGACAACAATGAAAATACTAAAAATCCTGAAAGTACTGAAAATCCTGAAAGTACTGAAAATCCTGAAAGTACTGAAAATCCTGAAAGTACTGAAAATACTGAAAGTACTGAAAATCCTGAAACTTTAACAGAAACTATAAATCAATTAGATAAGAAAATTAAAGAAGAAATAAATAATAATTTAAATACACAGGGAGGAGGCACTCGAAAAAAGAAAAGAATAAATTTAAAAAAAAGAACTAAAAAATTAAATAAATTTAAGTAAAAATAATTAAAAAATAAATATTCTGTTTTCATTTTTTAATTTTTAAAAATATAGTGTTTATTTTAAAAAAAATATAAATCTAAGTATATAATAAATTATGAGTTTCAATAGATTACCTTATGATATATGTTCATATAAACATGAATTAACTGAATCGGTAGGAACAGGAATGTATCAATTAGGAACACCACCAAATAGTTGTGAACCTTGCCATACTTCAGATCCAAGAATAAAATTACAAAGTCAAGGTGTATCGGTTAGTAGAAACACTGCTTTAATTGATATTGATAGTGAGTTAATGGGTATTACAAGAAATCTTTCTTCATGCCCAGATAAAAAATATGCTCCAACATCAGATAACTCTTTTCATTGTGGAGCACAAACAGGTAATGTAGTTAGAGGATGTCAAGATTTTGCTAAATTATGTGTTGATAATAAGGATATGGTTCATTTTAAAGATTGCTTTATCCCAACAGAAGATACAAGACTTAGTAATCCTCCATGTACATTAAGAGGTACAGGATGGAATAGATGGGAATGGTTGTGCAGAAATCCACAAGATAGAGTAGAAATTCCTTATGATTACGAAATTAATTCTAGAATTGTTGCTAAAGATAATCATAGACCATGTGTTCCAAAGCAACTTAATCCATATAATGCTTGGCCAAGTCCTGAAGATAAACCTATTTGTGAGAATATTGTTCCAGTTTGTATGGTACCAACTAACCCTCCAAGTGTTCAATGGAGAAGTGTTAGTGAAGTTTCTAAATACTAAATTTAATATTTATTTTATCAACTTTATATTTGTTTTTAAATCCATAATAATTATCTAATATCTTAAATTTTAATTAATCTTTTTTTAATATTTAAAAAATTTAAAAATATTTGTTATAATCTAATTAATATAATGAATCAGTGGTTCATGCTATACTTCTTTGAAGATAATCTAGTTCATATAGAAAATAGACAAAGTCAACCATTAATAAATATTGATATGAACCATTTTAACAATTTATTCAGTTCAAAGAATAATATTTTTTTTGAAAATGTAATAAATTATTATAAACTTAAGAACAAACACGAATTAAATTATTTAGACAGCAACTTATTTAATATAAGATTGTCACATTCTCATATTATAGAACAGGTTTATCCCGATGACGAAATACCAGTTTATTGTGAAATTTATTTAAATCTAAATTATCTAAAATATATGATTGATAATCATCTTGAAATTCCTAATTATTTTACACTTTGTCATTTATTGAAGGATAGAGTTAGGTCTTATTTAAAAAATGAAAAAAATAAATCATTAAGTAATGAATTATTACAAAATAATGATCTAAATATTGGTAAATTAACACAATATTATATAGGAAATATACGATCTTTAAATAAAAAGGTAGTTTCTTTAATTAGTGATGACCTGATTAAATTAAGTAACGAACTTTATTTTAAAGGCAAAATATCAAGTTTTATTAGTATCTTGAATCCTAAAGATAATAATTTAATTAATCAATATACATTAAAAGTAAATATTAATTCATATATTTATTTATTAGAAGATTCCTTACTAGTAGATCATTATAAAACAATATTTTCAAGTGATACATATGGTGATGAAACCCATAAAAAACCTGTTTTTATCAATAAATACGACTGGATATTTTTTACTCCTGAAAAAAGGATAAATATACTATCACAATGTATTTCTATAAATAATGATAATGATAATGATAATGATAATGATAATGATAATGATAATGATAATGATAATGATAATGATAATGATAATGATAATGATAATAGTTCTAGTAATAAATCATTAAACTATGAAAAATTAATAAATTTTTATTATGGATTAATTAGAAATATAGTTTATGAAGTACCGTATAGTAATTTTTTAAATATGTTGAAAGAGATTGCATTATTTAAAAAACAAAATGTTAAATATTTAAAACCAGATAATAGTTTTTATCAATCATATAATGAATATTTATCGAATTCAAATGCTTCTGAATTAGATCATCAAATTTTGAAATCAGTTAGTGTATCTAAAATATCTCCTTTTTTTTATAAAAAAATTACTATAGATAAATCAATAGATAAATTATTTGATGATGATGATAATGATGAAAGTAAAAACTGTCCTGTTTGCTTTGAAAAGTTTAAAGTAGATAACTTCTGTATAACATCATGTAAGCATTACATTTGTTTAAAGTGCATTTATGAATTATTTAATAAGAGTTCATTTTATCATACTATTTATCCTGATAATTATGAAAATACGACGTTACTAAACCAAGATTCAATAAATGTACCTTCATATAATAATACTCAAAATAAAGAATATAAACTTAATGAATCAATATTTTTCAATCATTCTCATTTATCAATTAATTGTCCAATGTGCAGAAATATTGTGACTGATGAACACGTTTATTTATTATCAAAAAATAATTTTTATAGAAATAGATTATATTTTAATCAAGTAAAAAAACAGTTACTAAAAAATTCATGTCTAGACTATAAATCAGTATTAATAATTAATGAATTATTTGATTTACGATGTAAATTATTAAATAAGAATAAACATCAATTTAAATTATTTTTTTATGTAACAATATCTAATTCATGGAATAAATTCATTAAAAGTATTGCTAAGGTCTTATTTAACGATACTAATTATCATATAATTCCATTATGTATACATAATAGTTTAGATTCTAAATATACAGTTAATAAATTCTTAAAAATGATATCCTGGGATATTGATAGTATAGAGATAATATACACACAAAACTTTTATACTAATTATGAATCACTCAAATCTCTTAAAAATACATTTAAACTAAGATTATTAGTATTTAATTATTTAAATCAGTTAGATAAATTAAAAAATAATAACCATAAAAAACAAAAACAAAATTTAGGAATATCTGCAAATAATGATTTCAAAATTATACATAACAGTGTTTATAATTTTGATAATTTAAATAATAATGAAAATACAAGATATAATAGTAACAATAGAGGTATTATAAGAAATATTACAAAGATAAATGTTAAAAGAAATAAAGAAAACGGAGATAATTGTGAATATAACAGAAAAAGATCTTTAAGAAAAACTATTAGCCAAGTAATGAAAAACAGACATCAAAGTTATATTATTGACAATAGTGAAGAGGATAATAATTTAATAAATAATAATTCAATTAATAATTCAATTAATATAGTTAATGATAATTATGTACTAAATGATAATAATAGTTATAGTAATATATTTATGAGTAAATATGATTTATATTATGAATTAATTAATGAATATAATTTATTATCAAACGATTTAGTTAATAATAGTATTAATATTGATGTTAAGTATTTGATAATAAAAAAAACTATAGATGAAAAAATTTATAATGGTGAATTGAATTTTATTAAAAATGAATCTGAAAATTTTATCTGTTTATGATCTTTACAATACTTAATAATTTTTCATATTTTTCATATTTTTCTTATTTTTCATAGTTATCATAATTTTAATATGATTCTTTATTAATAGTAATATGATACAACAATTAAATAATATTTTTTTTAAATCTGTTAATAAAATTAGTAAAAAAATAAATAAAATTAAGTTAGATACATTATTAAAAATATTAATTATATGTTTTGTATTTTATTGTATTTATCATTACATAAATATACAGAACTTAAATTTAAATATTTTAAATAATTTTAATATATTAAGAAATAATTCTAAAAATGAAAATAAAATAGATAATACATTATTAAATAATAAACAACTAAATTATTATAAATGTGATAAATATAATAGTAATAGACCTACAGAATTAGGGTTAAGAGAGGTAGGATATTCTAAAATTACAGATAAATCAGGAAATTGGGAGTTATATGTACCTTGTGGATATAATTATGTAGAAGACGAATTAAGAGATATTGATTTAAATAAAGTTAATGGTGGTAATAGTTCTAATAAAGTACTTAAGGTTTTTGGTATAGATGGTTGTGATAAAATAGCTAGTAAAAACTATTTATGGAAATTACTTGTTGCTACATATGGAAGAAAAGATGCTAGTTTTATTATGCCATTAAGCTATCAGGTAGCTGATGAAACAGATATGACACATTTTAAAAATGATTTTAATAAGGATCAAATATATATACTTAAAAAAAATATTCAACAAAAAAAGGGTATCAAACTTATGAAAGGAGATTATAAAGAAATTAAAAAAGAAGCTATAACTGATAATTATAAGGTAATTCAAAATTATTTAAATAATCCATATTTAATTAATAAAAGAAAAGTGAATTTAAGGATTTATTTAGCGATAGTATGTTATCCTTCTTCTTTATTTGAAACATCAATTATGAATGATACAAATCAAATGATATTAAATAATAATGTAGTTAATAATAATAGAACAATAACTAAATATTATTTATATCATGAGGGTAAATGTATATATACCAACCAAGATTATTCTAATGATATTGAAAATACTGAAAGTCATTTAACAAGTGTAAATTTAGATGAAAAAATATATGAATCTAATCCAGAATCATTACAAGATTTAAAACAATATTTAAGTAATTCAACATATAATAATTTATGGCAACAAATCCTAAAAATATTAAAAAAAACTGCAGTTGCTACACAAAAAAATATATGTAAATATGAAAATATAAATCAATCTATTAGATTTCAGTTGTTTGGAGGTGATATAATTTTATCAAATGATAAAAATAATATTAAACCGTATTTATTAGAATTCAATAAAGGTCCATCTATGAAGTATGTATCACCTAATGATGAAAAATTAAAAACTACATTATTTACAGATCTATTTTGTTTAGCAAACGTTTCTTGTCAAGAAAAATGTAATAAGAATGAAATTCATAATAAATGGATTGAAATTAATTAACTTTTTTTAATTAATAAAGTAATTTTTATTAATGATATTTTATTATATTATCATATTTTAAATAAATGAAGAATACGTTAAGTAATACAATATTATTATTTATTACTATTAGTTTAATATTATTAATATTACTAATTATTAGTATGTCAATTTTTTCTTTATGTATTAATGAAAATTTTGATGTTCCTAAAACTAAAAAAAATAAAACTATTAATCTAGATACATATTATTTTAGAACAGAACAAGAAAAAAAGAACGGTTTGATGTACATTAAAGAACCATTAGGTAATAAAGGTGCATTATTTATATTTTCAAAACCACAACAAGTATGTATTTGGATGAAAAATACATTTATACCATTAGATGCAATTGTATTGGATAATAATTTCAAAATAATAGAATTTATTCCAAATTTAAAACCACATGATCTAAAAACAAGATGTTCTATTGTCAATAATGCATCTTATTTTATTGAAGTAGAAAATGGATTTATAGGTAAAAAAAAATTAAATATAGGTGATAAGATTATATGTAACAAAATACCATTTAGAATACAAAAAAATCTAACTAAATTGTAAGAGTAATGACTAAAAAAAATAGTTTTAATAATATATTTAATCGTTTTTATAATGTTAAAATGGTTTATTTAATACTAATAATAATAATTATTATAGCAATAATAAACTATATTAATATTTATAATATTAATAATTTAAATTTTATTAGAATTGAACCATCTCTAAAAATTAAAGAATCACCCTATTTAAATTTAGATAATAAGATTCATTATCTCTATTGGACTGGAGGATACGATTCTACCTATAGATTATGTGAAATGTTAATAGTTGAAAAAAAGAAAGTTCAACCACTTTATGTAACTTTACCTTTAGATAATGATTGTGTTACAGAAGAAGCTTGTAAAAAATTATGGGTAAGAAGAAACAGAAAAGAAGAAAGAGAAGCTATGAATCAAATAGTTAAATTGTTAAACTCAACTTTCCCCTATACTAGAAAAACATTACTTCCAACTATAGAAATAAAAAAAGAAATTGCTGATTCTGATTTTAATATGGAATTCGAAGAACAATTTTATAAAAATAATTTATGGCCCAGAAAAAGGAAAAAACATCAATATTTATTCTTGGCTAAATTTGCTTATTACCATAAAAAATTTATTGATATTGGTGTACTTGGGATTCATAAACAATCTATATTTGGTAAATATTTAAAAAAAAATTTGATTATGAAAAACAATAATTTATATATAAGAGATATAAATCATCCACTTGGTTACTTATTATTTCCATTATATGGTAGAACTAAACAGGATTTATTAGTATCTGCTAATAAATATAAATTTGATAATATATTAAAATTAACATGGAGTTGTTGGTTCCCTAAAAATGGTCAACCATGTAAAAAATGCCCTATGTGTAGAGAAAGAATTATTTAATATCCCTAATATCTGTTTCTACTAATCTAGCATCATCTATTGTATTTAAATAAAAATAGACAATGTTCATATTATTTTTATTAATTCTATCAATAATATCTGTTTTCATTTCTTCATTTAATACATCTAAAGCTAAATAAGATACTTTAATATCTTTTTCATTTTCAAGTAAAATTGATAAAATTCCATGTCCTTCTTGTAATCTATGGTGTAAATAAATATCTTTTAGTTTAATAATATTACTATTAAAAAAACCAAATAGTTTTTCCATTTTTGATAAACTGTTTTTAGAATTATTTTTACTCATTTTGTAATTAAAAGAAATATTATTTTTAAATTAATTTCTATGCCAATTATTATTATCACTTAATTTTTTTCTAAAATTTGTATCATTTGTATTTTTTCTATTACTTCTATTGTTTTTATCAGTTCTATTATTATTCATATCAGTTCTATTATTATTCATATCAGTTATATTATTCATATCAGCTATATTATTCATATCAGTTATATTATTCGTATCAGTTCTATTATTATTCATATCAGTTATATTATTATTCATATCAGTTCTATTATTATTCATATCAGTGTTATTGCTTCTAAAATTCCTATTATTTCTATTTTTAATTTTACTATCTCTACTATCTCTACTATCTCTACTATCTCTACTATCTCTATTATCTCTATTATCTCTATTATCTCTACTATCTCTACTATCTCTACTATCTCTATTATCTCTACTATCTCTACTATCTCTATTATCTCTACTATCTCTACTATCTCTACTATCTCTATTATTCTTATTATTTCTATCTTGTCTATTCTTATTATTTCTATCTTGTCTATTTTTATTTGATCTATTATTTCTGTAATTATTATCTTGATAGTTATTTTTTCTAACTTTAAAAACTTCAGTATCAGTGTTTGTGTTGGTATTGGTATTGGTATTAGTATTAGTATTAGTATTAGTATTAGTATTGGTATTGATATCACTACTACTACTATTGTTAATTTTATTTATATTATATAAATCATCATTTTGATTCATAGTTTTTCTTTTCAATAGAGATATATCTTCCATAACATCACTAATTAATATTTGAATTTTAATATTAATTGATTTATTAACACTTAAACTTTCTAAATAAAATTCTAAATCTCTTTTATCATCATTATTTAAATTTTTAAATAATTTTTGAAAGGACGAATTTACAATACCAAGTAATAGATTTATTCTAAAGAATAATGTTTCATAATTTACAGGACTCCATTCTAGAATATTATCAATCAGTTTATTATTTTGATAAATTTTATAGTAAAAATCTAAAGTACTTCCTTGGTAGCAATTATTATAGTAGAATCCAATTATATGACCGATATTTATAATTTTTTTAATTGGTATATTTAATATTTTATCTTTAAAATTAATCAATAATCTTTGATTTAATTCTAACTCTTTTTGATTTTCTGTTTCTAAATCTTGTTCAATTAATTCTAAAAATATATTATAAATTTTATCAAATAGGTTTTTAAATTGATCTAAATATTGTTTATCAAATTCAATAATTGTTTTTAAATAATAGATATTATTTACATCTTCATAAATGTATTTTTGAATCAAACTATTAAAACAATGAGTAATTATTACCTCAATATCATTGTTTTCATTTTGATATTCTAAAAAATGTAAATTTAGAGATTTAATTATTTCTTGATAATTTGAATGATTTAATTTATTAATTTCTAAATTTATTTTACTGAAAATATTAGATTCAAAGTTTAAATATTTTTGTAATATTTTAGGATTTTTTAATTTTCTCCAATTATTTTTATTTCTATTTTGATTTAAATTCTTTAATTCTTTAGATATTTCTTCAATAATATCATTCAAATAATCACCTAATTCATTAATAATATCTAGTTCTGTATTAATTGTATCATCCTCTAAATACAATTGTTTTTTTGATTCATAAAAGTTTTGAATAGTTAGGTTCATATTAAGATATTAATTATAATTAAATTGGTTTTATATTTTTTAAAATTTATCTTTAATAAATATAATATAAATATGAGTTTAAATAGAAATTCCATGTCAAATTTAAATTTGGCTTATCAAACAGAATCTCATTTAGGAAATACACATTTTCAAAATAGTAGATATCCACAAAATTCAAATATTATTCCAAGAAATTTTAACCAACAATTATTAAATCATGTAACTGACGGTTGTAATAACTCTAATATTAATGGACCTAATGGACCTAATGGACCTAATGGACCTAATGCAGTTTTTTCTCAATTATCAGGAGAGGCTATAAATAGAGAAGGTTTTCACAATAATATGGTTCCTTTCTTTCGTGGTCAAGTAAAACAAAATATATCTAGTGATGTTCATAATTCTAGACTTGAAGCATTTACAGGAGTTGGTGAAGGAATAAGACCTAAGAAAAAAGAAGTTAAGAGTTTTTTTGATATATCTAAAAACATGTCACATCCAAATGGTACTCCATCATTTACTAATAATCCTAAAATTATTGGTAGATATATTCCAAGTAGTAAAAAACAAGGTGAAAAACCTTTTCAGGATGTAAGAGTAGGTCCAGGTTTAGCTAAAGGGTATACAGCAGAACCATCTGGTGGGTATACTCAAGCTAATACAAGAGAATACATTTTACCTAAAGATACTAATGAATTAAGAGCACTTACAAATCCAAAAGTATCTTATGGAGGACGTATAGTAAATGGTCTTAAAAGTGGACAAAGGGGTCTTGTTGCTAAACCTCGTAAAAATAGACCTGAAACATTTTATGCTTCTGATCCAGAAAGGGGTAATCCAAGTGCAGCAATCAAATCAGCTATGATGAGAAAGAAGTTCTGTATGAAGAGAACAAATAAACAAAATCAAAGAAGTTATTATGGTGTATTAGGAAGTTCAGAAGTTAGTAAACCAAAAAAGGAAGCTGCTGTAAGAAAATCTACTAAAAATAATTACATGAACCCTACTCCAAGAAATGCCTTCAGAGCCGATGGTTGGAAATCAAATGAAAAGGAAGATGAAGAAGGGGTTGGGGATTATGGTAAAAGTAGTATAGAAAATAAACCAAATGAAAGAGATTTAACACAAGTTCGTGAGCATAGAAATAACTTAACAACCACTGTTAAAAAAGTTATTACTCCATTAACAGATTTATTCCGCAAAACTAGAAAGGAAAATTTTGTTGGAAACATGCGCCCAGATGGTAATATGAAAGCTGCCATGCCATCTAAACAAACAATTTATGATCCAAATGATGTTGCAAGAACTACAATTAAAGAAACTAATATTCATAATGAACATGAAGGTTTCTTACAAGGTGGAGAATTCAAGGGACAAGCACATGATCCAAATGATATTGCGAGAACAACTATAAAAGAACTTAATATTCATAATAATGCTCCATATATTAATATGAGTCCACAACAACCAAGAGCAACACGAGTTTATGATCCAGAAGATATTGCTAAAACTACACTTAAAGAAGTTACCGTTGATAATGATCATGTTGGTTTCGTTGGAAGAGCTGAAAGTCTTAACCCAGGTGGTTACACAACTACAAATGTAAGTATGAAGAATACTCATAAACAATTCCTTACTAACTACTACTACACTGGTATTGCAGATGCAGAAGTAGGAACTGGTACAGGTAGAGGTTATTTAGCTTCTAACTACAAGGCTAAAAATACTCATAAACAATTCTTATCAGATTATGAGTATAAAGGACATGCTGGAGCTGATGTAGAAAGGTCTATGAGTTATTCTGATATGTATAATGCTAGACTTAACCCTAATAAAGAAGAGATTTCTAAAGGAAGAGCACCAACACAGTCAAGTGTTAAATTAGCTGCTGGACAAGACCACGTAAATATTAATCATCGTAAATTAGAAAGTGATCAAATTAATATTAGAGAACCAGCTGAAGATAAAGTTTATGGTGCTCCTCCACAAAAGAATTCTTGTGGTCTCACATCTATTAAAGATAAATTACCAGAAGATGTTCAAAGAAATAGAATTAATCCAGAATTATTAACTCCATTCAAAGATAATCCATATACACAACCATTATTTAGTGCTGTATAAATTACAAAATAATTACATATCAAATATAAAAAGTTAAACAAAATTATAATTTTTTAATTTTTACTAACCAAGAGGTGTTTTCACACTCAGCATTTCCAGTAATAAGTTCCAAATTATCTATAATATTATCATTGTTTTCTAATATTTCACAGTCGAAAGGGGCATACACTGAAGCACTAGCTTTAACACTTTCTACCATTATTATTTCTTCACCTCCATCAACAGATTCTCCGACTTCTTTATCAAATTCAATATAAACTAATTCTCCTAATTCACTTGATGAGTTATCAGATAATCCTACTTTAAAATAATCATTTTCTTTAAGATACCATTCACCTGTTTCAGTATATTCTTTATTATTTTTAATAATATTTGTACTCAAATTTCTATAATTTATGATCCTTTTTTGAACTATTGATCTTTTTTGATTTATTAATCTTTTAGTGATCATACTTGGATTAATTATTTTAAGTGCGTGTCTAATCATTATTAATTTTTATTATTAATAAGTTTTTAAATTATTAATAGTTATTTTAATGACAATTTGGAACTTATTTAACATTATTATTATTTTTCAATCAAAAGTTGGTTTTGTAAAGCATAACTATGATCAAAATCATTTTTTTGGAACCTATTATCATGACTAATAACAATTATAGTTCTTTTGCCTTTTAAATCTGATAATATTTTTTTAACTACTTCAAAATGATAATCATCTAATGCACTAGTTGGTTCATCTAATATTAAAACCTTTTTATCAGACAATATTAATCTCATTAAAATAGCAAATTGTTTTTGACCACCAGAAATATTAGTTTCATTTGGTAATATCTTTGTGTCTAGATTATTATTGATATTTTGATATACTTTAATACCATATTTATTAATAAAATTATATATATCTTGATCATTAGTAGTAGAATTGCTATATTTTATATTATTTAAGATAGAATCTTCAAACATACGTATATTCTGACTCATTAAACCTAATTGTCGTCTTAAATCTTCTACATCAATATCATTTAAATATTTATTATTTACAGTAATTTCTCCTTTCTTAGTTGTAAAGAATCCACATAATAATTTCATAAGAGTACTCTTACCAGTTCCAGATTTACCGATTACCATGATTGAAGAATTTTTTTTAATAGTAAGATTCAGATTTTTAAATATATAATTTTTAGAGCCAGCATATTTAAAGTTTAATTTTTTTATAATAATGTCACCATTTATATTATGTCTTTTACCAGAAGTGTTGGTATAGTTTGTAATAAAGTTAATGAAATCACCAGATTCTACTAAATTTGCATAATTATTAACAGTGAAAGGTATCATATTAATTATGGTAATAATGTTTGGCACAAAATATGATATTAATACTAGTGATGTAATAGCGTGTTTAGGTTTAATACTCTTATTTATTAAACTAGTTACAACAGTATATAATACAAATAATACATTGATACCTAGAATAATACTAATTATATTGTTAGTAACCCAATTACATTTTTTTGATTCTGAATATGTATTAAATAATACTTGTTCCCGTTGTTTATTTTCTTTTATCTCCTGAATAATATTATTAGAAATAATAATATTAAAAATATTGTATAGTTTATTTTGAAGTATTTGATTTACATTATTAAAGTTTTCATTATTCATAAAATAATATTTAAAACAGGTATCATTTCTATAATACAATATTATACATATCATTATAATGGTTATCATATTAATTAATCCAATCTTATAATCTACAAATAGCGATATGAATACAACAATAATTACTTTAAATAATTTTGGTAAAATTAATACTGAAATGTCTGTTATAATATCTTTAACTGATGTCGGTATAGTAATAAATCTTGCTATAATATCTCCAATCTTTATGCTAGCATCTTGCCTTTTTAATCTGAATAAAATATTATTAAATATGTTCTCTCTAACATGTTTCATTAATAAAGGAATGTATTTAACTTCTATATAGTCCTTATAATTTCTAGTTAAATTAGCTAATCCATACATTATAAAAAATATTACAATATTTTTTTTTAATAGATTAATATCTATATGTTTTTGACTAATATTTGTATAAATATTACTGGCAACATATGAGAAGGCTATTAATTCTAGAGGGTAACTAATAATGATACTACCATAATATTGATAAATGACATCCTTTTTATCTTTAATAAAATCTTTTATTTCATTTATAAAATAATGTAATTCTTTTGAATTAAAATTATATGGATCAGGTATTTTCTTAGTATTTAATTTATTCATTTCTTACTAATTAATAGAGATATAGATATAAATTTTGTGTTTGATTTTTATATATATTAGAATTTCTTTTATTATTTATTATTATGTATTCAAATTATTATAAATATTATATATAAATGAAGCATAGTAGAATAGTCATAAATAACAAAAAGGTATCTAGACGTAGGTTTAAACAAAATTTATATTCAAAAGAAATGAGTAAAAAAAAACCAACAAAATCAAAAAAACCAACAAAATCAAAAAAACCAACAAAATCAACAAAATCAAAAAAACCAATAAAATCAACAAATATCACAAATATTAAAGAAAATGAGTATTACATTACCTATAATACATACCTAAAATATCCTGAATTTGTAATTGAGCCAATAAACGTTAAAACTGGAACTACATTACAAGGAGAATTTATTGACAGATCTAAGTTTGTAGATCCATTCTTACCATCTCCTAAAGTTGATTTTAATAAACAACATACGTGGGGCACATATTTAAACAGTATGTTTTATGGTTTCAGTCCTGGACATAATGCACCAGCTGGTAACCATAAGACCGATCAATCTACCTATTTAAAAACATTTCAATTAACAAATATGTGTCCTCAAGAAATGGTATTTAATAGTGGTTTATGGGTAGTATTTGAAAATTGGAGTAAAGATTTGGCAAAATCTAAGAATCTTTATGATATAAATATTATAACTGGATCAAGTAAGAATTTTGATATAAAAAAAATACCAACTTTACCTGAAGAATATTTTTATAAATTATTTGAAGGTAACAATTTAATATCAGAAGACATGATTAAAGAGTATCAAAAATCTAAAACACAAAATATTAAAGTACCAAAATCTATGTTTAAAATCGTTATATGTAAACATAGAGAATTAGATGATAATACTATTTTATATATTATATTAGATGCTGATAATAGACCTTTTTATTTTAGTGAAGGGTCTGAACCAATTGTAGATAAAAGAGGTAAAGATAAAATGAAATTAAATTTAAAACCTTTTAGTATCTCAATTAAAACATTTAATAGCAAATATAAAACAAATTTTATCAATTTAATCAAAGGTATTTATTCTAGACATCAAAATAAAATTAAATTTGATAAAATAAGTAATCACATAGCATGTAAGTATTATTTTCCTTTCTTAATTGAATTACAAATGAAAAAAAGTTATTGGTATGGAAAAATGATATACGCTAAAAATATGCAAGAATTAGAGAATAATTGGGAAAAGTTACAAGAATTAAAAGAAAGATTTAGAGATTTACAATATCATCGTCAGTTTTATTTATTAAGGAAATTAATGTTATCTAAAAGGATATAATAAATAAAGAAAAAACTCAAAATAAAAATATTATTATATAATAATTATGGGATTTATTAATTTATGTTTAAAGTTTCCAAATTTAGACACTATGATATTCTTTTTAGTATTTGTTTTAGGTGTCCCTTACTATTTAATAGCTAATAATGATTATGAAACATTAAAATTCTATTTACCAACTTTAGTAATGGTTGCTGTAACTCTTACTGAAGCAGGTGCTCCAAATTTTTTCAGAAATTTATATCCATTAGATAATAAAACTTTATCAGGATTCATTTCTAGAAACTTAATTAATCTTTTAGCTATGGGAGGACTTTTATTACAAGCTTTAGTCCTTACACATGCAACAGGAAATGTTTTACTTGGTTTAGTAACAGGTCTTATTACCATTGCTATTACCTTCCCTGTAGCACAAGAAATATTACCAGTATTTATTAGAGAAGGAGATAAATGGTTCAGAAGTCTTCAAATAGGAGGAAGACCATTACATTATCCTGGTAACTGGCATAAATATTTCTTAGGTCTTATATTTGTTGTATTCTTAGTATTACTTGAATATCTCTTACTCACTGTTGCCGTACCATCCTTAATGAGTGCAGGTAGAAGATCTTCAAATAATAATTTAATATAAATAAAATATAATTAGTAATTTTAGTAAAAATACAATAAAATTTACAAAAAATTGAATTTATTATTATTTAACATTAATATTGCCGGAGATGTGGGTTCGATTCCCGCTCTAGGAGGATGTTGGCTCCCCTAGATAGTTCAGTGGTAGAATAACGGTGTTTTTTTTTTGATTCATTTTGATTCATTTTCACTTATTTTCATTTATTTTTCATAATTCTTAATATAATAAGATATTTTAGAACAAATACAATAAAATTTACAAAAATTGAATTTATTATTACTTAAAATAAATAGTGCCGAAGATACAGTGGTGAAAAGCCCTGTCTAAACTTTTAAGCCTCAGAGGTTTAGAAGTTTGGTAGTTCAAGATAGAACAACGGTCAATTGAACGTTTTAAAAATTGAATAATCAGTTTTTAAAACATTTTTTTTATAATTTGAATTTTATATATTATTTTAAATAAAACTTAACAATTACTTATTTACTTTTATTATATTACTTAAATTACAATAAAAAATGAATATTAAAAGTTCTTGTTATTACGATTATCATCAATTTAAAGATGATAAAGATTCAATATGTAATAGGTTTAACCCAAATCCAATTTATAGTAAAAAACTATTTGAATCTGTACAATCTATAAAAAAATTAGATAAATATCAATCTCTAACTAAAAAAGAAATTACAATTTTATATAAAGATTTTGTTACTAATATATTTTCAAAATATAATGGAGATCTGTATTATTTAATCAGTACTATGCTTAGATGTTTAGAAATACTTATAATAGATTCTCATCAAACTAATTATTATACAGATTTTGAAATATTTGTTAAATTATGGAATCAATACGAATTAAAAGAGGATTTAGTTTCCAAATATAAAGTTCAACATAAATCTATAAACATTTTAAAAAAAGTATTTAATAATCATAAAGAATGTTTAAATGAATCATTATCACAGGATATTTACATGATTCATCAGTTTAATAGAGATAATAATATATATCAAAATATTAAAACTTTCTTTGATAAAAATAAAATAAATTATTTTAATATTGATGCTTTTGATAATCAAAATGAAAATAAGCAAGTAGAAATACAACAAGATAAAGTTGATGAATGGGATCAGGTTTCTACTAAAAAAAAAGGTAATAAAAATAAATCAAAACAAAATACATCAAAACAAAATACAAGATCCAATCAAAACTCTGGTCAATCAAATTCAATCAAACTAAATAATGAAATTAAAGAGAATTCTATTTTAGATCAAGATTTGGAGACTATTATTGATGAATCTAATAATTATTCATATAATTATGATATTCTTATGGAACCATATCAAATAAATAAGGATTTAATTGAAACTGATCTTGATTTCATTGAAGATGTTTGTACTGAACCAGATAACGATGATTCTGATTATTCAAATGATGAACAAAACTATAACTAAAATAATAAAAATATTAAAATATTTAATAATGTTTGATTTAATAATTACTTTACTTTACTTTACTTTACTTTTTTTTATCATATTATATTAAAGTAAACAATATGTCAAGTTTAGTATCATCAAAATTTTTTACAACATTTGGAAAAAATAGAAGTGTTAAAATTCATCATTGGGCTTTTATAATCTCATTTGCATTAGGTATGTTCTTTGTTTATGTATTACAACCTATGCCAAAAGTTATAATTAAACATCCTACTCCTGAAAATGCAGGTAAAGTAGTTTATAAAGATAATGGAGATTCATGCTATAAATATATTGCAGAGCAAGTTGAATGTCCATCAAATCAGAATGAAATTAGTGATCATCCATTAAACCTCGATTAAATTAAAAATAATAATAATTAATAATTAAATTGTAAATCAATAATTAAATAAAATTATAATTTTGTATTTTTTATATCTATTTATTTTAAAGGAATGACAAGTAAAATTACAGATTTTATGAAATCAGATATAGGAGCAGTAATTATATCTATCATTTTAGGATTGGGATTAGCTGCTTTATTTAGAAAGTCATGTAATGATAATAATTGTATTATTGTTAAAGGACCTACACAAAGTGAAATTGAAGGTAAAGTATTTGGTTTTGATGATAAATGTTACACGTATAAACCACAAGCAACTAGTTGTGATAAAAAATAAAATAGTTCGTTTAGCAATCAATTAATTTTTATGTTTTTTTTAATATATGTCTACTCCAATTAATCAAATTAGAAAACAAATGAGTAATCCAGATGGTGGAAATAATTCAGCAATGCCTTCTCCTATGCCTCCCGTAGGTCAACCAATGAATCAACCTATGCCACAAATTCCAGCCGAAATGAATCAACCATCTGCCAATCCAGGGTTAACTGATAGTCAATTAGTTAATGATATTTTAAAAGAGATGGGAGACAGTCCAGGAACAGATAATCAAGCCGATATTAATGTTGGATCTATGAATTATGCTATGGATAGTTCACAAGTACCACCAGAAAAATTAGCCGGTAATTTTTTACAAACTGAAGGACAAGAAACTTTAAATCCAGTTAATAATTCAATGGGATCAGAACAAATTGATTTAAGTGACACAATTAATAGCAATCTTGATAATACCAATAAAATATTAAATTCATTATCATTAAATGATAATAATGTCTCACTTCAAACCAGATTTTTAAATTTATTAAAATATCCAGTTATAGTTTTTGTAATATGTGTACTTATTTCATTGCCAGTATTCAGTAGAACATTATTCTCAATTTTCCCAAAATTATTAAAAGAATCAGGAGAAATAAGTTTATTAGGTGTTGTATTGAAAGCAATTATTGGTGCAATAGTATTTGGTATTGTACAAATGTTTGTTTAATTTAATTTTTGTATATTTTAGTGTATATTTTAGTGTATATTTTACAATATAATTTATCTAAATATTTAGTAATAAGTGAAATGTCTTCAATACTAGAAAATGTATCAATAATTAAGAACAATATTTTTATAAAAAAAAATAAAACATTAATACTACTTACTGTATTTTTAATAGTCATATGTTTAATATTTTATAGCATGTCTACTAATAAAATATTATTAAAACATCAAACAGTTAACGAACAACAGGATTTATT
>Ga0213869_10001173_pt1 | contig 19971 bp, 18 predicted proteins | sample PICome_10_FD_160083 | JGI IMG/M metagenome (GOLD analysis project Ga0213869, IMG submission 160083) | Coastal seawater microbial communities near Pivers Island, North Carolina, United States - PICO132 | ecosystem: Environmental > Aquatic > Marine > Coastal | place: USA: North Carolina...
CACTGGTTCATAAGTGTCTTTTTCTAAAATTATCTCAGTCGCTTGTGAAGCCATGAGGTATCCTGTAGTTCCCAGGCCGCTTGTAAAAGCAATAATCTCTTTACCATTTTCTCTTGCTTCATATAGAGCGTCTGCTATTTTTAACGCAGAAGTGTAATAAGCGCTTAAGCCATCAACATCAAGATAAATAGCTTTGAGATCATCGTCTGTTCCAGCATTTTTGATAATTTTTAAAAATTTTTCTAACTCAATCTGATTGATGGAGCTCTCAAAAATCTCAAATTCTTCAAAAGGATCATTTGTTAAAATTGCTTTATCCACAATCACTCCTTTTGGCTCTAAGTATAAAATTTGATCCTCAGTCTCAACTTTATCAGATTCAAACAAAGACCCCCCCAGACTGTAAAGAAAACCAAATGTTATTAGCATTAAAAAAAGCACTGTAAGGGTGTTTACAAAAAGCTTTCTAAGTTTTCCAAGAAGATTGTCTACAAAAGAGATCATGTTTTTAATTTTTTCCATACTATTTTTAAATAAAGCACTAATATAAACAAAAAGCCCCTCAAGAAGAGGAGCTTTAGGGGTGGTCCCACCTGGACTCGAACCAGGGACCAAATGATTATGAGTCATCTACTCTAACCAACTGAGCTATAGGACCGGTTAAGTGCGCAAATATACAATTTCACAATGTTTTTATAAAGCTTAAATTGAAATATTGTTTTTTATTTCGAGTACTTTTGAAAAATGGAAAGTCAAAGACAAAAAAAGATCTCTTCTTTATTACAGAAAGAAGTTGCCGAATTAATTAGTTCAGACTTAAGAAGGGGTGGCTCTAAGAATCTTATTATTTCTGTAACACGTGCTCGTGTTTCATCTGATCTTTCACTGTGTAAAGTTTATCTAAGTATTTTTCCTAGTGATGGAGCGCAAGAACAGTTAGCATTAATCAAACTTAATGCTCCTAAAATAAAACATGATCTTTCGAGAGTTCTTAAAAATCATCTTAGAAAGGTGCCAGAGCTTGCTTTTTTTATTGATGATTCTCTTGACTATATTGACTCAATGGAAGACTCTCTTAAAAATCCAGACAATCCAATTAAAGGGTAATGTTTAAATCTTATATATACAAAATTGCAGTTCGTTATTTTTTCTCTAAAGACTCTAAGACTATTGTAAATAGGATAAATGGTTTTGCTTTTTTAATGATTGTTTCAGCTTCTTGCGTTTTACTGGTTGTTCTAAGTGCATTTGCTGGTCTTAAGGACTTTGGTTTAACATATACAAGCTCTTTTGATCCGGACCTAAAAATTGTCCCAAAGACTGGGAGTTATTTTTTTTTAAATAAGGGGTCTTTAGAACAAATAGAAAACCTGAGTTTTGTAGAAGAGGCCTCACCTGTAATTGAAGAAAAGGTCGTTCTTTCTAATGAATTAAACTCTGGGGCAACAATATTAAAAGGTGTTGGGCCTGATTATTATATGAAAGGTGTGTTAGACTCTCTATCGCTTATAGGTGTCTTTTCCCCTACGAAAGAAAGCTCTTTATATCTTGGTGCTGACCTTGCTTCTTCTTTAGAGGTTGTAATGAGTGAGGATTTTTCTTTACTAGCAACAGCCGCTAAGCAAAAATCAAAATCTTTATTTAGTTTTTCTCCTTTTAACTCAAAGAGACTTGAAATAGAAGGAATCTATCAAATAAGTTCGGATATAGAAAAAAAATATGCATTTGCTCCAATAAAAACTCTTGCCTCTTTGACTGGTGTTGGTGATAACTACTTTACTTCTGTTGAAGTTATGACTGGAGGGGTTGTTGATAAAATGGTTTTAGAGAAAGAGATTAACGACTTCTTTACTTCTGAGGTTGTAGTTTTAGATAAGAAAGACCTAAACCCTGCTCTTTACAAAATGTTAAACACAGAAAACCTTGCTGTTTATTTGATTTTTTCTCTTGTTGCATTAATCTCTATGTTCAACCTTGTAGGATCTTTAACCATAATGATGGTTGAAAAAAAGAAGGATCTTCGTGTGCTTAAAGTTTTGGGTGGTCAAGAAGATGATTTTAATAAAATCTTTTTTACCCTTGGCGTTTTTACTTCTGTTTTTGGAGCGTTGTTAGGTATTTTTATTGGTTGGGTGATTATTCTTGCTCAAAACACTTATTCTCTCATTTTTGTGCCTGGTACATCAATACCATACCCAGTTTCTTTAACATCTTTTAATGTTTTAGTGGTCTTTTTGACAATCTTTTTTCTCGGTCTTCTTACCTCTGCTTGGTCAACTCATAAAGGAAGTCGCTCTTAAGCAAGCTCTTTTTCGAAAAAACTTTTTTTAACACGATCTAGTTCTTGAAGTATTGTTGCTGGATCGTTTTCTGTTAATATCCTACTTTTAGTTTCTTTAAAGTTTGCAATCCCTTTAAAATAAGTTCCGTAATGTCTTCTAGTTTCTAGCACACCTAGAACATCTCCTTTCCATTCAAGTGCCATCTTTAGATGCCTTATTGCCATCTCTGCTCTCTCTGCAATTGATGGTTCGTTTATTTTTTTTCCTGTTTGTAAGTAATGTTTAACTTGATTAAAAAACCAAGGGTTTCCAATTGATGCTCTTCCAATCATTGCCCCATCTAGGCCATATTCATCTCTCATTTCCTTTGCTTTTTCTGGACTGTTTACGTCTCCGTTTCCAAAAACAGGAATATGCATTCTCGGGTTATTCTTGATTTCTGCAATCTTTGTCCAGTCTGCATCTCCTTTATACATTTGAGCTCTTGTTCTTCCGTGAATAGATATTGCTTTTATTCCTACATCTTGTAGTCTTTCTGCTACCTCAACAATTCTAATTGTTTTTTCATCCCATCCAAGTCTGGTTTTCACTGTTACTGGGAGATTGGTTCTCTTTACTATTTCTTTTGTTAGGCTAACCATTAAAGGAATGTCTTTAAGTATTCCTGCTCCCGCTCCTTTACACACAACTTTTTTAACCGGGCAACCATAATTGATGTCTATTATATCCGGATTGGTTTTTTCAACAATATCAACAGCGCCAAGCATAGAATCAAGGTTTGATCCAAAAATCTGAATTCCAACAGGACGCTCTTTTGTATAAATGTCAAGTTTTTTTGTGCTTTTAGCTGCGTTTCTTATTAAGCCTTCACTCGATATAAATTCAGTGTAAACAACATCCGCACCCTGCTCCTTACATAAAGCTCTAAAGGGAGGGTCACTAACATCTTCCATGGGCGCTAACAGAAGGGGAAACGGTGGAAGTTCTATGTTGCCTATTTTAACCATGTGACAAAATTAACAATTCTTGAATTTATTTAGGTCTTGTCTGTAAAGATTATACAAAGTAAGTATCTTTGTACAAAATATATAACTTGTCAAACAACATACGTAACTTCTGTATTATAGCCCATATTGATCACGGTAAAAGTACACTTGCTGATCGCCTTCTTGATTTTACAGGGTCGGTTACTGATCGTGAGAAAAAAGATCAACTTCTAGATGACATGGAGCTTGAAAGAGAAAAAGGTATTACGATTAAGTCCCATGCTGTTCAAATGGATTACGAGGATAATGGTGAAAAGTTTATTTTAAACCTGATTGATACTCCTGGGCATGTAGATTTTTCTTATGAGGTGTCTAGGGCAATTGCTGCATGTGAGGGAGCTTTATTGGTTGTAGACGCTGCACAAAGTATCCAAGCTCAAACAATTTCAAACTTGTACTTGGCGGTTGATAATGATTTAGAGATTATTCCTGTTGTAAATAAAATAGACTTGCCCTCTGCAAACCCTGAGGTTGTTGTGGATGAAATTGTTACTTTAATTGGTTGCAAGCCTGAAGAGGTTATTCTTGCTTCAGCAAAAACTGGAGAGGGTATTAAAGATATTATTCGTGGAATTATTGATCGTGTCCCTTCTCCTGAGGGAAATCCAGACATGCCTTTACAGGCTTTGATCTTTGACTCTGTTTTTAATCCTTACCGAGGTATTGAGACTTATTTCAAGGTTGTTAACGGTAAGCTTGCAAAGGGAGATAGAGTTAAGTTTCTTTCAACAGGAAAAGATTATGGTGCTGAAGAGGTAGGAACTTTAAAGCTTAGTCAGGTGCCTAGAAAAGTAATTAAAACTGGTGATGTTGGTTATTTAATTACGGGGATTAAAGATGCGAAAGATGTTAAGGTTGGAGATACTATAACTCTAGCTAATGAAGCTTCAGTTCCTGCTATTGAGGGGTTTGAGGAAGTGAAGCCAATGGTTTTTGCTGGTATTTACCCTGTTGATACAGATGACTATGAGGATCTTCGCTCAAGCATGGAAAAGCTTCAATTAAATGATGCCTCTTTGGTTTTTTCTCCTGAAAGCTCTGCGGCTTTAGGTTTTGGCTTTAGATGTGGGTTCCTTGGTATGCTTCATTTGGAAATAATACAAGAACGCCTCCAGAGAGAATTTAATATGTCTGTTATTACAACTGTTCCAAATGTTTCCTATAATGCTTATGTAAATAAAGATCCTTCTGCAAAAATTTTAGTAAACAATCCTTCAGATCTTCCTGACCCTTCAAGTTTAAACAGGGTAGAGGAGCCTTATATCGATGCTACAATTATAACAAAGTCAGAGTTTGTGGGTAATGTTCTTACTCTTTGTATTGAAAAAAGAGGTGAAATAAAAAACCAGCGATACTTAACTACTGAGAGGGTTGAATTAAATTTTAAACTACCTCTTGCAGAAATTGTTTTTGATTTTTATGATCGTTTAAAATCTGTATCTAAAGGTTATGCCTCTTTGGATTATACCCCAACTGGTTTTGTTGCCTCTAAACTTGTTAGGCTTGACATTTTACTAAACGGTAAACCTGTTGATGCCCTTTCTTCTTTAATACATGTTGATAATTCACTAAGAGTGGGTAGGAAAATGTGTGAAAAACTAAAAGAACTGATTCCTAGACAACAATTTGACATTCCTGTTCAAGCTGCAATTGGTGCAAAAATTATTTCTCGTGAAACAATTAAAGCTTTTAGAAAAGATGTTACAGCTAAGCTTTATGGGGGAGATATAACCAGAAAGAAAAAACTTCTGGAGAAACAAAAAAAGGGAAAGAAAAAAATGAGAATGGTTGGAAGTGTTGAGATACCTCAACAAGCTTTTATGGCTGTTCTTAAAATAAACGACTAGTGAAACTGTACTCAATTGAAACTGGAAATTTTAAGCTTGATGGCGGCGCTATGTTTGGTGTTGTTCCAAAGCCTTTGTGGGAAAAAACAAATCCTGCTGATTCAAAAAACAGAATAGAAATGAGTGCTCGTTGTTTGCTTATTGAGGATGGTGATAAACTTATTTTGGTTGATGCTGGACTAGGCGACAAACAAAGCGAAAAGTTTTTTAGCCACTACTCCCGATCCGGAGACGCCTCTTTACTTACTTCTCTTAACTCTCTTGGTTTTAGCCCAAACGACATAACAGATGTTCTGTTTACCCACCTTCACTTTGATCATTGTGGTGGAGCCACAAAGAGAGAGGGTGATAAAATTGTTCCTGTTTTTAAAAATGCTCGTTTTTATTGTTCTAAAAGTCATTGGGAGTGGGCAACTGTTAGTCCCAACCCAAGAGAGAGGGCTTCTTTTTTACAGGAAAACCTTTTGCCTCTTATGGAGTCTGGCCAGTTAACACTTTATAATGGTGATGAAGATGGAGTTTATCCTGAGCTTGGGCTAGACCTTGTTTTAGTAAATGGGCATACAGAAAAAATGGCTTTACCTAAAGTTAAATACAAAGGAAAAACTATCCTTTTTGCCTCTGACCTTGTCCCTACAGCTGGGCACATCCCTGTTCCTTATTTAATGGGTTATGATGTTAGACCGCTTGTTACTATGGATGAAAAGTCCAGTATTTTAAAATCTGCTGTTGAGCAAGACACCTTGCTGTTTATGCAACACGATCCATATAACGAAATTGTTGTTTTAAAAGACACTGAAAAAGGTGTTCGGTTAGATAATGGTATGTCTTTAAAAGAAGCTTTTGAATCGTGAAACCAATAAAGGGAAATAAAAAAATTGAGGCGTTGTTTAATTCAGGAAAAAGATGTTCTTCTTCTTTTTTTCACTGCATTTTTGAGCTGGATGATTCCACAGAGAGTGGTTATGTTGTGTCGGTGCCTAAAAAAAACTTTCCAAGAGCCGTTGATCGAAACAAAGTGAAGCGATTAGTTCGTGAGGTTCTAAGAAAAAACGCAGATGTCTTTGGTGATGTTGGAGCGGGCAAGTTTATGTTTATTTATTCTTCTAATATGATTGCATCTTTTTTAGATATTGAAAAAGATTTTAAGTCTATTTTGAAAAAATTTTTTTAAATTATATCTTCATGTTTAGAACCATTATAAATTACATTTGTGACTAGATTTTTTTATCCCTGTGTTTTATTTTCCTCTCTTATTTTATTTTCCTCTTGCGGTAAGGGTTCTGATGTGGATGTTGTAGAAATGAGTTTTCCTGAAACTGCAGAGATTTATTTGTTAAACAATTTAGATCCTGGTTTTGTATATCCTGAAGAGCTTCAATATATGTCATCACGAGAAGTCAAGGGTAGTGTTTGCCTAGACATAAATGCGCATATAGATGTTAGTATTACTAGACCTTCTGTTCCTGCTATTGTTGATCCTAGCAATCCTGCTGCAATTACACCTAACACACCGGCTTCTCAGAACAATGATGGAGGTCTTAATAAGCCTTTGCGTGCCCATACTTGTCATTCTGAACAAATAGGTAAGTTGCTTGGGGGTGATTTTGAAAGTGGAGGCGTTTCTTCTGATCAAGGTTTTGATGTTTCCAAAATTAGTACTGGTGAGTTTAAGCTTCCTTTTTATAATGTATGTATGGAGGTGGAAAATGTGGGGTCTTCTTCTGGTTTAGTTTTGCGTGAATGTGATAAAAACCCTAAACAACAATTTGTTTTTGAGGATGATGGTAAAATCAAGCAGGTGAATGATCTTAGTTTGTGCTTGACTACTTCTGCAGATTATGGTTGGTATGGGGGTGGATACAAGCCCATTTATATTGTTCGTGATTTATTTATGAGTGCTTGTAATCCCGCTTTTTCTGAAAGACAAAGCTGGGGCTTAAGGTCGGTTAATTAATATTTATATAATGAGAGTTTTGTCTATTTTCTTTTCCTGTCTAATTTTCTTTTCCTCCTGTGACAAGCAATCCGAGGTTGATGCTATAGAGACCCTTGAAGAAATAGGTTTTGTAGAAACTGCAGAGGTCTATTTGTTAAATAACTTAAATGATTCAAGAGGTTTTTGCATAGATATGACTGGTTATAAAACCAGCGCTGATGTTAATAAAGCTTTACAAGCTCACTCGTGTTATTCTTACCAAGGATCTATTTCTGTTGATCAGGGTTTTGATGTTTCCAAAATCAGTAAGGGTGAGTTTAACCTTCCCTTTTTTAATGTCTGTATGGAGATAGAAAGTGCTGATTCTTCTTCTGGTCTAATTTTGAGTGGGTGTGATAAAAACCCTAAACAACAATTTGTTTTTGAGGATGATGGTGAAATTAAACCCGTTGATAACCTTGGTTTGTGCTTAACAGCATCTGATAACTATAGAGAGGGTGGGGGTGGTAGCCCTGTTCACTTAATACGTGACTTATCTTTGCTTCCTTGTGGTGAGTCTTTTTCTACAAGACAAGGTTGGGGCTTAAGATAGGTTAATTAGTTTTTTTATTAAAATACATTGCGCAGTGGGGTATGCCGTCCTCTATATATCTCTCTCCTCTATACTCGAAACCTAGGTCTAAATAAAATTTTTCTAAGTATGCTTGTGCTGATATTTTTATCTCTTTTTCTTCAAAGTTTCTTTCACAAACCTCTATGCACTTTTTAACAAGTTCTTTTCCGTAATCATTACCTCTTTCCCTTTCTATGACAGCCACCCTTCCAAACCCTGGGTTGTTTGGATAGTAATCTCCTTTGTTAAAGATTCTTCCATAAGCCATTAGCTTACCTTTTTTAAACCCTGATAAATGAATTGCTTTAAAGTCTTTATTGTCAAAATCATTATAGAGGATCTCTTGCTCCACAACAAACACCTCACACCTTAATTTAAAAATTTCATAAAGCTCTTTTGTGTTTAAATCAGAAAACTTTTGCTCTTTCCACTCAATCATTATTATCAATTTTTTTTATTCTTCTCTCATGCCTTCCTCCCTCAAATTCCTCTTTTATAAAAACATCAACAATGTTTAGTATCTCTTCTTCTTTTAAAAATCTTGACGGGATGCTTATGATGTTTGCGTTGTTGTGTTGTTTAGCTAAGGAGGCTATTTCTTCACTCCAACATATTGCCGCTCTCACCCCTTTGTGTTTGTTCGCTGTCATTGCCGCTCCGTTTCCGCTTCCACAAACTATTACGCCTATATCAACCCTTTTTTCCTTTATATCTATAGAAACTGGGTGTATAAAATCTGGATAATCTACGCTCTCTTCTCCGTCATACCCTTTGTTGATAACCTGGTGGCCTTTTTTTTTCAAATGTTCTTGTATTTTCTCTTTTACCCCCACTCCTGCGTGATCATTTCCTATTGCTATTTTCATGTTTATTAAATTAGTAAATCCTTTATTGTTTTTTAATATGTTGTTAATAGTTGTTTGTTATTCTTAATAACTATTTGATTTGTTTTTTTTCAACAATTCTTGTTGTTTTTTTAACACTCCTTTTGTTGTTTTGTTCAATTTACTTATAAACTTTTCTTTTCTATTTGTTTTACTAACAATTGTTTATTTCCTTTTCTTTAATCTGTTAATCAGTTTTTTATATTGTTGATTACTTGTTGGAAAAGTTCTTTTTTTGTTTGCTTCTTTATTTCAACGCCCTTTTTATAAAGAAATTAACACCCTATAATATACTAGTTAATTTATTAAATAGAATTATAATAATTATGTTTAGATGTTTATTGATAATAAAAAGAAAACTAGGTTTTATTAACAGTATCTTTGATTTTTAAAAAAACAAAAAATGTCAAAGAAGAAGAAGGATCTTAAGGTGTTGGAGAGAAGGATTATCTCTTTGATAAGAAGTTTCCCCAATAGAGAGTTTAATTACAAGAAAATAGCTTTTTCTATTAAAGTTAATGATCAAAAGGGAAGGGATGACATAGTGATGGTTTTAAACTCACTCTTGAAAAAAGAAAAAATAATAAAAATGGAAAGCGGGAATTTTGTGGCACCAACCATTGAAACAAACTCAGCAGAGGGAAGGTTAGAAATAACATCCACTGGGAGAGGATACGTTGTTTGTGATGATTTAGATGGAGACGTCTTGATAGAACAAAGAAACCTTAACAAAGGTTTGCACGGTGATGTTGTGAGCATTGTTGTGGGAAGTAAAAACAGTAGAAACAAATACGAAGGAAAGGTGGTCGAGGTTGTTAAAAGAAATAAAGAGGTGTTTGTTGGGGTTTTTCAAAAACAAAAAGAGTATGCTTTTGTTAACACAAGGAACGAAAGAATGTATACTGATTTTTTTATTGAAAAAGAAGAAATGAAAGACTATGAGGAGGGAGAAAAAGTAGCGGTAGAAATAAAAAAATGGGATAAAGCAAAAGGATCACCTGAAGGAAGGATAGTTAGGAGTTTTGGTTTTGGAGAAGACGCACTAGACGCATATTCAATTTTATACGAGTATGGTTTGTCAACAGATTTTGAAAAAGAAGTTGAAGATGAGGCGGTTAAAATAAAAAAAGAAATAGAGAAAGAGGAAATTGAAAAGAGAAGAGACATGAGGGGGACCATGACTTTTACAATTGACCCAGCAGACGCAAAAGATTTTGATGACGCTATATCTTTCAAGCCAATATCTGACAATAAATACGAGGTGGGAATTCACATTGCAGACGTGTCGCACTATGTAACCCCCGGATCAAAAATAGATGACGAGGCACAAAAAAGAGCTACATCCGTTTATCTTGTCGACAGGGTTATACCCATGTTGCCAGAAACACTCTCTAATAATCTTTGCTCACTAAGACCAAATGAGGAAAAGCTTACTTTTTCTGCTGTATTTATAATAAAAAAAAATGGAGAGGTACTGGAGGAGTGGTTTGGAAAAACAGTAACAGAGTCTGATTGTAGGCTTTCATATGAAGAGGCTCAACACATAATAGAAAACGAAACAACAGAAATACCAAAAGAAGTAACAATTTTAAAAGAAGAAAAAAGGGTTACACAAAAAATTGTTGAGGCAATAACAACACTTAACGGTATAGCTAAAACAATTAGAAAGCAAAGAATTAGCAGCGGGGCTATTATTTTTGATAAATCAGAGATTAAGTTTCAGTTAGATGAAAAAAACCAACCAAAAAAAATACTTTTTAAAACATCAAAAAGTGCAAACAAATTAATAGAGGAATTCATGTTGATGGCGAACAAAAAAGTGGCGGAAAAAATGAGAAAAAGCAATGAAAGGTTTGTTTACAGGGTTCACGATCAACCAAATGAAGAAAAACTAGAAAACCTACAAACAGTAGTAAAAAGACTAGGTTACAATATTAAGATTTCAGGCTCAAAAATGAACAACTCGCTTAACGAATTGCTGAAAAGTTGTTTTGGGAAGAACGAACAAAACTTAATTGACACCCTAATGATCAGGAGTATGAGTAAAGCAGAGTATACAACAAAAAACATTGGACACTATGGGCTCGCTTTTGAAAATTACACTCATTTCACGTCGCCCATAAGAAGATACCCAGATGTATTAGTTCACAGGCTTATTCAAGCAGAGATTGGAAAAGAAAAGATTAAAACAGAAGAACTAGAATCTTTATGTAAACACTCTACACATATGGAGATACTTGCAACAAAAGCGGAGCGTGATTCTATCAAGCTTATGCAGATTAAGTACATGTCCGATAAAGAGGGGGAGATATTTGAAGCGGTTATATCAGGAGTTATACCTAGGGGGATTTTCGTGGAGATTGTAGAAAACAAATGCGAAGGGCTGGTTAAAGCAAAAGATTTACCCGGGGACTATTTTACATACGACCTGAAGAACCACAGGTTTGTGGGGGAGAAAAAAGGAAAAAAATATCAGCTTGGCGACAAGATAAGGGTAATGCTTATAAAAGCAGACCAAGTAAAGAAAAGACTTGATTTTCAAGTCGTTAGTTGAGGCATCGAGCGGATTCGAACCGCTGTGAAAGCTTTTGCAGAGCTCCGCCTAGCCACTCGGCCACAATGCCATTAAGTGCAAAAATAAAAAAAAGATTAAACTTTCTTTCTTAATTCAACAGAATCAACATTTCCACCAATAGGAGGAGAAAGTTTTTTGATGCTAACATCAATAGAATCAATATTATTGTCAATTTTTTTAATTCCTTCAATTATTCTTTCAAGCACAACTTCTAGAAGTTTTGAAGGAGTGTCCATTTCTTTTTTTAAAACATTATATATAGCAACATAATCAACAGTACTTTCAAGAAGATCATTTTGATCAGCCAAAGAAGTGTCTGTTTCAACCACAGCGCTTACAATATATTCACCACCAATAACACTTTCCTCATGGAGGCAACCATGAAAAGAATAAAACCAGGCGTTATTTACAGAGATTTTTGACAAATTTTTATCAAAGATATAAAAGCTATCACATTTTCTTGTTTGCTTTTCAATATCTTTGACTTCGTGAAGAAAAAAGGACCAAATTTTATTGAACAAATTATTGACGGAGATATTGCAAGAGGATTCGAAAAAAAGAACCTTAGGTTTAGGTTCCCCCCAGAGCCAAACGGTTACCTTCATATAGGGCACTTAAAGGCAATTTGTCTAAACTTTAATTTAGGAGAAAAATATAACTCACCTGTAAACCTTCGCTTCGATGATACAAACCCAGAAAAAGAAGCAAAAGAGTATGTGGATGCAATTAAGTATGATATTAATTGGTTGGGTTTTAACTGGGACAAAGAATGTTATGCTTCTGATTATTTTGATCAGCTTCATGGTTGGGCAACAGACTTAATTAAAAAGGAGTTAGCGTATATAGACTCTCAAACATCAGAGGAGATGGCTGTGCAAAAAGGAACCCCAACAAAACAGGGAGAGCTAAGTCCGTTTAGAAACAGAAATAAAGAAGAAAGTTTAAAAATTTTCAAGGAGATGTTGGATGGAGAGCATAACCAAGGGAAACACGTGTTAAGAGCAAAAATAGACATGGCCTCACCAAACATGTTAATGAGAGACCCTGTGCTGTATAGGGTTATGAATGTGGATCATCACAGGACAAAAGGGAACTGGAAGATCTACCCTATGTACGACTGGACGCATGGTGAGTCAGACTATATAGAGCAGATATCACATTCACTGTGTACTTTAGAGTTTGAACCACACCGAGAGCTATATGATTGGTTTTTAGATGCAATTAGTCCAATAAAAGGAATAAGGCCAAAACAAAGAGAGTTTTCACGATTAAATCTCTCATATACAATTACAAGTAAAAGAAAGCTTGCAGAACTTGTAGAGGCAAAACTTGTGGAAGGATGGGATGACCCAAGAATGCCGACTATTTCAGGTTTAAGAAAAAGAGGCTACACGCCCGAGGCATTAAAAAACTTTGCTTTAACAGTGGGTATCTCTAAAAGGGAAAACGTCATCGACGCATCTTTGTTAGAGTTTTGTATAAGAACTCACCTTAATGAAGTTGCTCCAAGAGCAATGGGTGTAATGAATCCATTAAAATTAAAAATAATTAACTATCAAGAGGAGGCTGGGGAAAAAATTAATTTTGAAATTAACCCACAAGATAAAGCTCTAGGAACTAGGGAGATTAATTTTTCAAGCACTCTTTATATTGAAAAAGAAGATTTTCAAGAAGACCCAGAGGAGGGTTTTTTTAGGCTTTCTTTAGGTGAAGAGGTTAGGTTAAAAAACGCTTATATTATTAAAGCTGTAGACTTAGTTAAAGATGCAAGAGGAAATATTATAGAGGTTTTGTGTGAGTATGATAAAAAAAGCAAAAGCGGATCAAATACACCTGAAAGCAATAGGCGCGTTAAAGGAACTGTTCATTGGGTTTCTGCAGCTGACACCGTAAAAGCAAGAATAAATGTTTATGATAGGCTATTTAAGGTTCCAGAGCCAGGCAAGGGGGGTGACTTAAAGGGTGAGGTTAACGAAAATTCACTTGAGATAAAAGAGGCTTATATAGAGCCTTATCTTGCAGAATCCACTGAAGGACAACAATATCAGTTTCAGAGATTAGGATATTTTGTAAGAACAGCAAATAAAAAAACCCTAGAGTTTAATAAAACTGTAGGGTTAAGAGATGGTTGGAAAAAATAACCAACCAGATTACTCACCTTCAAACTCACCAAACTCAGGCTTCTGAGGTTCTTGAGATTTTTGTGAGATAATTTTTTTTGTTTCAGCACTAGAGGTTTTTTGATTTTCTCTTTGCATTGCTTCACCAATTTTGCTACTTGCAGTGAAGGCCGCAACCATATCATTTAACATTGTGCTTCCCGCTTGAGGAGAGTTAGGAAGAAGAATTAAATTAGAGTTTGTTTCTCCCCCTATTGACTGAAGAGTATCATAATGTTGAGTAACAACAATAAGAGCAGACGCTTCTTGAGAGTTAATACCAACAGAACCAAGTGTTCCAACAGAATCTTCTATACCCTTAGCAATTTCTCTTCTTTGGTCTGCAATACCCTGACCTTGAAGTCTTTTGCTTTCTGCTTCAGCTTTTGCTTTTTCTACCATTAATATCCTTGCAGCATCACCTTCATACTGAGCTGCTGTTTTTTCCCTGTCAGCTGCATTAATTCGGTTCATAGCTATTTTAACCAAAGAATCAGGCTCAATATCTGTTACAAGGGCTTTGACAATAAAATACCCATATTCATCCATTGCCTCACCTAATGATTGTTTTACGGCAACCGCAATGTCATCTTGCTTTGAAAAAACATCATCTAGCTTCATCTTTGGAACTTTAGAACGAATTAAATCAAAAACATAGGACGTGATTTGATCTTGAGGGAAATCAAGTTTATAAAAAGCGTCAAACACTTTAGAATCAACTACCCTGTATTGAACGGAAACTTTTAGTTTTACAAAAACATCATCACTCGTCTTTGTTTCCACTACAACATCAAGCTGTAATACTTTTAAGCTTAGCCTGCCTGAAATTCTGTCAATAAGTGGAATTTTTACGTGAAGACCAGGCCCGCGAACGGACTGAAACTTTCCAAATCTTTCCACTAATGCTGCAGACTGTTGCTTCACAATAAACACTGTAGACATAAGGATGAAAAAAAGAAATAATATGATTAAGGGTGTTGTAAATAAACTCATTTTTTAAATTTTATTAGTTAAACTTTCAATTCTATGAAGGGTTTCCTCAGGCCCTATAATTTCAATTATTTTAAACAAATCAGGCCCAGACAGATTTCCTACTAAAGAAAGACGAAGTGACTTCATTATATTTCCAAAAGAAATCCCTTTCTCAGATCCAAATGACATTAGCTGTTCTTTAAGTGCCTTAGGGTTCGAGATCAACTCTTCACTTAATTTACAAAAATTTAAAACATCAAAGATTATCTCTCTGTTAATTTTTTCAATAACACCTGAGTCATACTCTTTAGGTTGGCCTGTAAAAACAGCAAGCTCTTTGTCTATGTCAAGAGCTGTATTTAGCCTTTCCTTTATTAAATCAATAATTTCTTCAGTTATCTCTGAAGAATATTTTTCTCCTAATTGTGTTGCTGCTTTTTCTGAAAGTGCAAGAACTTTTTCAGCTGAAAAATCTTTTATGTGTAAATGGTTTATCCATAAAGCTTTCTTGTAGTCAAATCTAGCACCTGACTTATTAATTCCGCTATCATTAAATTCATCAATCAATTCAAAGAGCGAGTACTTTTCCTTATCAGAGCTATTATTCCAGCCTAATAGTGCCAGGTAGTTAACTAAACCTTCTGAGGTAAAGCCGGCTTCTTTAAACCCTGCTGACTCCTCCCATTTTACCGCAAAGACGGGGTGGCCTTGTTCATCAGCATCTCTTTTAGAAAGTTTTCCTGCCCCATTACTTTTTAATATCAATGGAAGGTGATAAAATTTGGGAGGTGTCCATCCAAAATGTTCATATAAAAGAACATGAGAGGGGAGTGAAGACAACCATTCCTCTCCTCTTATAACAGATGTTATTTTCATATCGTGGTCATCAACAACATTCGCTAGATGATAGGTAGGCATTCCATCCGATTTCATTATTATTTTATCCTCAAGCTCTTCAGAGTTAAAGCTTAACCCTCCCCTAACTTGGTCAACAACCTTAATTGTTCTTTTTTCTGGAACCACCATTCTTACCGAATACCCACCTCTCTGTATGCGGGACTCTGTTTCATCGTTAGTTAAAGTGAGAGAATTAGACATTTCCATTCTGGTTGTAAAGTTGTATTTAAAATTTCCCCCAGATTGCTCTCGTGCTTTTTCTAGATCATTCGGTGTGTCAAAAGCATAGTACGCTAATCCTTTTTCAATTAAAATTGAAACACTTTTCTTGTATAAATTCCCTCTACTGCTTTGCCTTACTGGGCCTTCATCAAAATCTAAACCTAACCACTTTAACGAGTCTATTATGTGTTTTTCTGCACCCTTTACAGTTCTTTTTGCGTCAGTATCTTCTATTCTAAGTATAAAACTACCGCCACTTTTCTTAGCTACTAGGAAATTGAAAAGGGCTGTTCTTAAGCCTCCAATATGAAGTGGCCCAGTAGGGCTTGGCGCAAATCGAGCTCTTTCTAACATTATTCAAATATAACACCATATTCTTCCTTATTGAAATTATCCTAAAGAATTGATTTATATTTGTTCAAATATGCAGAATATCAAATTTTTAGGCACCTCATATCACTTCTTAAATAAGACTGCGGTTTCGTCAATGCTTCTGAGTTCTGCCTCTTCTGAAGGGTTTGAAGTCGATAAAATTGAATATAACTTTGTTGATTCTAAAAAAATGTACTCTTTAAACAAAGACTATCTTAATCATACAACCGACACAGATATAATTACTTTTGATTATTCTGAAAACAAAACAATCTCTGCAGAGGTTTATATTTCAAAAGACATGATGATTGAGAATGCAAAAGAGAACTCTCAAACACTTGAAAATGAATGCATTAGGCTTGTATCTCACGCTCTTTTTCATTGTATGGGGTATAAAGACAAGTCTCCTAATGAAAAAAAAACAATGAGGTTGAAAGAAGAGGAGTTCATTTCTGCTGTTTCACGTGAAACTAAATTAGATGTTTGAAACCAAATATGATGTAATTGTTGTTGGCGGTGGCCATGCTGGTGCAGAAGCTGCTGCAGCTTCAGCTAATCTTGGAGCTAAAACCTTATTGGTGACCATGAACCTTCAGACAATAGGTCAAATGTCGTGTAACCCAGCTATGGGAGGAATTGCTAAAGGGCAAATTGTCAGAGAGATTGATGCTCTTGGCGGCTACAGTGGTATTGTTTCAGACCTAACAGCTATTCAGTTTAAAATGTTGAACAAGTCTAAAGGACCCGCAATGTGGAGCCCAAGAGTTCAGTCAGACAGAGCACAGTTTGCTCTTAAGTGGAGAGAGCTGCTAGAAAAAACACCCAACCTTGACTTCTACCAGGACATGGTAGTTGGGTTAATTATTAAAAATAAAATTATACAGGGAGTTAAAACTGGCCTAGGAAATAAAATTTTTTCAAAAACAGTTATTCTAACGAATGGAACTTTTTTAAACGGACTAATTCATGTAGGGGAGAAAAATTTTGGAGGAGGAAGAGTTGGAGAGAAATCTTCTACAGGCATTACCGCTGACTTAGAGTCCTATGGTTTTTCTTCAGGAAGAATGAAAACAGGCACACCCCCTAGGGTTGACGGAAGATCTCTAGATTACTCGCTTATGGAAGAACAGCCAGGTGACCTAAACCCAGGAAAATTTAGCTATCTAGACAGTGTAAAGCCAGTTCAAAAACAAACCAGCTGTCATCTTACACACACCAATTCTAATGTACACGAGATCATGGCAAACTCTTTTGATAGGTCGCCTATGTTTAACGGTAGTATAAACAGCACTGGTCCAAGATACTGCCCATCAATTGAGGATAAAATTTACAGGTTTTCAGAGAAAGACCATCATCAAATATTTGTTGAGCCGGAGGGTGTTAACACTGTAGAGGTTTATGTTAATGGATTTTCAACTTCAATGCCAGAAGATGTTCAGTATTCAGCCATAAAAGAAATTAAAGGGTTTAAAAATGTAAAGTTATTCAGGCCTGGATATGCAATAGAATATGATTATTTCCCCCCAACCCAGCTAACCTTAACGTTAGAGACAAAACTTATAGAAAACCTATTCTTTGCAGGTCAAATAAATGGAACAACAGGTTATGAAGAAGCTGCAGCACAGGGACTGATGGCTGGAATTAATGCTGTATCTAAGGCCTTTTCTAATGATCCTCTAATTCTAACTAGAAGTGAAGCTTACATTGGCGTGCTAATAGATGATCTAATAACCAAGGGCACTGAAGAGCCCTATAGAATGTTTACCTCAAGAGCAGAATATCGTACACTTTTAAGACAAGATAATGCTGATATAAGGCTAACAGAAAAGTCTTTTAATTTAGGGTTGGCTTCCGAGAAAAGGCTCAAGCGAGTTATAGATAAGCAAGAAAAAGTAGAAGGTTTTGTAAAGTTTTTTGAGGAAACAAGTTTTGATCTAGATGAAGTGAATAATATTTTAAACTCTGTTGGTTATGAGCCTGTCCCTCAAAAAGCCAAGCTTGCTAAAATTTACTCAAGACCAAACATTAAACAAGAGGACATCAATAAAGTGGGTTCTGTTAAACACTACATAGAAGAAAACAAGCTTGACAGCGATGTGTTAGAGCAAACAGAAATTCAAATTAAATACAAAGGGTATATTGAAAAGGAAAAAAGAAATGCGGATAAACTTCAAAGTCTTGAAAACATTAAAATTCCTAAAAACTTTGACTATAACCCTCTAGCTTCTCTTTCGCATGAAGCTAAGGAAAAACTTAATAAAATTAAACCATCAACCCTTTCTCAAGCATCTAGAATAAGCGGCATTAAGCCAAGCGATATTAGTGTCTTGCTTGTTAAAATGGGCAGATAGATGTTCCACGTGAAACGTAAACTACAAAAAGACAAATTTTTAATAAAGATTAAAGACTTTATAGTGTCTAACGAGTTTTTTGAACTTTATACAGACTCTGAGACTGGCATAACCTGGACTGAGGTTAAAGAAAATCACAACCATTTGAGTTATTACCAATCAGAGAATTATATTCCTCATTCTGATAAAAAAGGACTGTTGGGGTTTTTATACAGCTTTTCTCAAAGGTTAATGTTTGTCTATAAAAGAATTCTTTTAATGAAACAGCTTAAAGAATCTAGGAGTGTTCTTGACTATGGTGCTGGCGACGGAAAGTTTGCAAAGTATTTAGAAAAAAAAGGGAAAAAAATATTCACCTATGATCCACTTAAAGGAAACGGCTCAAACAACATTAACTTGTCTCAAAATGCTGATTTTCAAGCAGATATGATAATGATGTGGCATGTGCTTGAACACATTCCAGATCTAAAAAAGGTTTTCCCCCAAATACTGGAGAGGGTGAACAAAAATGGATTTTTAGTTATAGCTGTTCCAAATAGAGATTGTTTTGATGCAAAATATTATAAAAACCACTGGGCTGCCTGGGATGTTCCAAGACACCTTTATCACTTTAACCATAATTCGCTATTAAACTTTATGTCTTGTTATGGACTTTCACTTGTTTTTAAAAGACCTCTAGCTTTAGATTCTTATTACGTCTCTTATTTGTCTGAAAAAAACAAAAAGTCTTATTTTCCATGGATTTCTGCAATTATAATAGGGCTGATCTCAAATACTTTAGCTTTATTTTCGTCAAACTATTCCTCATCAGTATATGTTTTTAAAAGAGATTAATTTTCGGAAAGGTTGATAAGCTTAGTTAGATGAATTGCAAAGTTGGTAAACACAATCTTTGAATTCACATTTCTAGAGATTGAATAATGAGAGTCCTCAACCAGGTCAATAATCTCTATTATGTTTCTGCTATGAATAAAAGGGGATAACTTCTCTATTTTAAAGTCAGAACTTGAAATAAAAGAAGTAAGATTTTCAGATTTATAACTAACAAGCATGGCCTCTCTAACAAGAAAGGAACAATAACTCAGGAACTCCTTTTGCTGTTCTCTTGAATTAGAAGAAAGTCTTTCTGCCCATTTAGTTAAATCCAAAACAGCTTTTTTACTCTTTTTAGCTAAAAAAGCAAACCTTAAACAATCAACAAAATGCTCTTCATGAGATATTGAAGAGGCTTCTTCTCCAATATAATTCATAGACCTTGCTATACTCCCCCTTGAAGAACGGATAATTAGGTCATAATCAATCCCATCAAAAGAGTTTTCAAGAAAAATTTTGTGATCATCATAGTTAACAGGAATTAAATTAGAAATTTGACACCTTGAAATAATTGTAGGTAAAACCTCCTGAAGACTATTTGTTATTAAAATAAAGTATGTGTTGACTGGTGGTTCTTCTAGAATCTTCAAAAGCTTATTTGAGGTCTGAGCCATCATTGTTTCCGCTCCCCAAAAAACAAAAACTTTATTACCCCCCATGAAAGGTTTTAAAACAGCTTTTTTTTGAACTTTATCTATCTCAGGAACTTTTATAGAACCTTGAGATGTTGAGTTTCCAATGAAGTTAGACCATTTTTGTAAATCAGAAAAAGGATGTTGTTTAACAAAAGATAACCATTCAGCATATACGTTTTCTTTCTCTTTTAAGGAGGCAAAAGAAGGAAAAGAAAAATAAAGATCAGGATGATCTAGGACATCACCATTAAAGGAGCTGTTTTTCTTGAGAAGCTCTTTCGAAATTTCTTCAGCGATATGTAAA
>Ga0213869_10001175_pt1 | contig 19963 bp, 31 predicted proteins | sample PICome_10_FD_160083 | JGI IMG/M metagenome (GOLD analysis project Ga0213869, IMG submission 160083) | Coastal seawater microbial communities near Pivers Island, North Carolina, United States - PICO132 | ecosystem: Environmental > Aquatic > Marine > Coastal | place: USA: North Carolina...
AGTGATAATAGATGTGAGATTTATTTAGATACAGCTTGGTATCCACCATCAGACATGATTCTAGAAATTTATAGACAAATGGCTGAAATTGATGATGAAATTAAAGTCTCAGGTAAGTATTGGGATGAAGGGTATCAACCAATTGGTGTTTTTGAAGTATATTATGGACAGATAATTTCAGAAGAACAAGATATTGAAGAAGATGAAGATGAAGAATATTTTTGGGATGATGTAGTTGAACCTACATTTTTTATACTTCAAGAGAAGTTAGATAAAGTAATGAAAGAAATATAAAATATAGCGTTTGCCTATACGCTTAAAATACCTGGCTTATAAAATGCAATTAAAAATGATTTTTGAACAAGGAAAACACGTAGTAGTATCACTTTCAGGTGGTATGGACAGCTCAACACTATTGCTTAAAGCTTTAGATGAGTATGAAACAGTAACAGCTTTATCTTTTGACTATGGTCAAAAACATAGAGTAGAGTTAGAAAGAGCTCAATCACTAGTAGATTATTTAACTAGTAGAGGTCATAAAATAACTTATAAACAAATTAAGCTAGATGGTTTAGTTGATTTACTTAACTCAGCTTTAGTTGAAGGTGGAGATGAAGTGCCTGAAGGACACTATGCTGAAGATAATATGAAAGCAACAGTTGTTCCTAATAGAAACAAAATATTTGCTTCAATTACCCAGGCAGTTGCTTTATCAATAGCAACTACTAAAAAAGAAATTACTAATATTGCTTTAGGAATCCATGCAGGTGACCATGCAATTTATCCTGACTGTCGTCAAGAATTTAGAGATGCAGATGATGCTGCTTTTAGATTAGGTAATTGGGATAGTGAATTAGTAGATTATTGGACGCCTTATCTTGAAGGAGATAAGTTTACAATTTTACAAGATGGAGAAATTCTCTGTCAAAAATTAAATGTTAATTTTCATGAAGTTTATAAAAGAACTAATACAAGCTATAAGCCGTATCCTAGTGGTAACAGTGATTATAAGTCTGCTTCTTCTGTGGAACGTATTGAGGCCTTTATTAATCTGGGGCGCCCTGATCCTGTGCAATATGAAGATGATGAAGGGTTGGCTTCTTGGGAAAAAGTCACAGCACACGTATCTAAAATCTTAGCAGAACATGAGTGATAGAGAAATAATGGACGCTAAAGGTTATGGTCAAGCTCACACCTCAGAACCTAAACAAAAACAACAACTACCAGATGCTTATAAACATCAAGTAATCTCATTTATTAAATCAGGAATTCGTATCTTAGGATACGGACTCTTGGTTGTAAATTTGCCAGTTGCAGTAGGGGTTCTTATATTTAGTGAGGTAATAGGAATAGTAGAAGAATTAGTTTAAATTATAAAAATATGAAATTATATTATTTTAGTGCACCTTGGTGTGGACCATGTAAAATGTTAGGACCACAAATGGAAAAAAGTGGATTACCTTATACAAAAGTAAATGTTGATACAGATCTAGACCTATCAACTAAGTATGGAATCAGAAGTGTTCCAACTTTATTAAAAGCCGATTCTCAAGGTAATGAGATATCTAGAATAGTAGGTGTAAAACCAATAGAAGAAATTAAATCTTGGTATAATGGGTAAATTTCAGTCAAGTAAAGTCTTTGATGGTTTTTCAACTGTATTCCGTCAACATAATGCAAAAACAACCCATTGTAGTTTTTTACATGGTTATGGTATCTCATTTAAAGTTTACTTTGAAGGTGAATTAGATGACAGAAATTGGGTTTGGGATTTTGGTGGTATGAAACGTGCTAAAACTTTAATTGATGGTATGCAACCTAAAGCCTGGATGGATCATATGTTTGATCATACTTTAGTTGTAGCCGAAGATGATCCAGGATTACCTCATTTTAGAAAATTAGAATTTGAAGGTTTAGTCCAATTAAGAGTTATTCCTGCTACAGGAGCAGAAAAATTTGCGGAATATATTTTTCAAAAACTTGATAATTTCGTTCATGAAGAAACTGATGGCCGAGTAAAAGTTACTAAGGTTAAATTTATGGAACACAATAAAAATGCAGCATATTATGTCTCAACCTATTAATCCAAAACTCTGGAATAAAACGGCCCCTTTAGGTCGTATTGAAGATTATGATAAAGTACTTCCTGTTCTTGAAGTCTATAGATGTGTTCAATCTGAAGGTAGTCGATTTGGTCGCCCAACAATTGCTGTAAGAACCACAGGTTGTACTCACCGTTGTTATTTTGGTGAAGGTGGTTGGTGTGACAGTTGGTATACTTCAGTACACCCAGAAAAAGGTACATTTACATTTAATGACATTATTAAAATTTATGATGAAAATCCTCATGTCAAAGAAATGATGTTAACAGGTGGTAGTCCAACAATGCATCCTGCTTTAGTAAATGAAATAACACATTTTGCAAATGAAAGAGGTATCTTAATTACAATTGAAACTGAGGGTTCTCATTTTCTTGAAACAGATTATCCACTAGGTCTTATTTCTCTTTCTCCAAAGTTTAGTAATAGTGTCCCTGTTGTTGGGGCTGCCACCCCTAATGGGTCAGTTACAGATGAAAAAATGGTTAAAACTCATAACCGTCTTCGTCTTAATACTGAGGCTATTAAAAAAACTCTCAGTTATCATAATGATTACCACTTTAAACCTGTTTGGGATGGTACAGATGAAGGTCTTGCTGAAATTGAAGCTTACAGATTAGAAATTAATGTTCCTAAAGATAAAACATTTATAATGCCTGCGGGTGATACTAGAGAAACTTTAGTTGAAATGTATCCTTTAGTATTTGAAATGTGTGCCGAAAAAGGATATAACATGACTGGTAGAGATCATATTATAGCTTTTGATACTAAAAGAGGAGTGTAATAAAAATTGTTTAAATAAAATCAAAAAAAATGGCAATACAAGTATTTAAACCTAAATATCGTACAGAAGAAATCTTAAAAGAAATTACAGAATGTCTAGAAATTGGATGGACAGGAATGGGTTTTAAGACTGAAAAATTAGAAGAAGAATGGAAAAAATATACTTCTTTTAATAATGCCCATTTTATAGCTTCTAATACAGTTGGGCTTCAAATTGCTCTTAAAGTCCTTAAAGATGTTAATAAATGGAAAGATGAAGATGAAGTAATTACTACCCCTCTTACTTTTGTTTCTTCAAATCACGCTATTTTATATAATGATTTAAAACCTGTATTTGCTGATGTCGATGATCAACTTTGTTTAGACGTTAAAAGCATTGAATCCAAAATTACACGTAAAACAAAAGCAGTAATGTTTGTTGGTATTGGAGGTAATATTGGACAATATAATGAAGTTAAAAAATTATGTGATAAACATGACTTAAAACTTATTTTAGATGCTGCTCATATGGCAGGAACTAAGGTAGATAGAATATTTCATGGAGTGGCAGTTTCTAAATCTCATGTAGGATGGGATGCTGATGTTTCTATTTTTAGCTTCCAATCAGTTAAAAATATGCCTACTGCTGATGGTGGTATGATTTGTTTCCAAAATAAAGATTATGATGCCTTAGCTCGTAAACTTTCTTGGTTAGGTATAAGTAAAGATACTTTTAATCGTACTAATTCTAAAGGTAACTACAAATGGGATTATGACGTAGTTGATTTAGGGTTTAAAGCCCATGGTAACTCTATTATGGCTTCTATGGGGTTAGTTGCTTTGAAATATCTTGATGAAGATAATGCTCGTAGAAGAGAAATTTCTGAAATTTATAATGAGGGTTTTTTAAATGAAGATCTAATTACTCCTATTCCCCATAACACAGAGTGTGAGTCTTCTAGGCATTTATATCAAATTAAAGTACCCAATAGGAATGAAGTAATGGGGTATTTAAATGCTAACGATATATTTCCTGGAGTTCATTATAAAGATAACACTAAATATGAAATGTACTCCTACGCCCAGGGAACTTGTTCTAATGCTAATAAATTAAGTGAAGAAATAATTTCCCTTCCTCTTCATATGTTTTTAACAGAAGAAAATATTAAAACTGTTATTAAAACTGTTATTAAAGCTGTAAAACAATGAAAAAAGAACTAGTAAATTGTAGTGAAGAATATTGGGAATTTGTTCGTAAATTAAGAATGAACCCAAAAAACCAAGAAGGTTTTTTTACATATGCCGAAATTACTTCTGAACAGCAAGCGGAGTATATGATAAAAAATCAATGGGATTATAAAATTTGTTTAGTAGATGGGGAACCTGCTGGTTATGTAGGATTACTTAAAGGGCACGAAATTACTTATTGTGTATCACCTGATTTTCAAGGTAAAGGGATAGGTACTTTTATGATTGAAGAATATTCTCCTAGATGGGCTTGGGTAGATGCCTTAGTAAAAGTAGATAATATTGCTTCTCAAAAAGTATTTGAAAAGTTAGGTTGGAAAAAACAAATTTACTACAGAAACAAATAATGAAAAAAATAATTTGGATATTTTTCTTACTAACCCTCAATCTAAAAGCTCAGGAATGTTCTCCCTCTTATAAAGTACCATCATATGAACTTTCTCCCAACAAATCAGCAGCTATAGGATATGTAGCTTGCTTGCATGCTATGGGGGTAGTAGCAGAGGTAGGTTATAATAATATTTTTATAGGTTTACTTGCTATGGGTGAAAATCATAATAGTGATACTTATACTTTTTTACAATATGAATACCCCTTAAAAAACATTAGGTTTTATGGAGGCCCAGCTTATAGGATAAATAATAACCCTAATATTTTAATAGGTAGAATAGGTTCTGATGTTAGAATATATAAAAGAATATGGGGTACTGTTAGTATACTCCAAATCAACCCTCAATTAAATTATTTACACGCAGGTTTTAAATTAATATTATAATGAAAGAATTAATTACAGCTAAACAAATCGATTTTAAAACAAAGGTTATTGGAAAACAAATAGCAGATGATCATAGAGGTGATAAAACACCTGTAGTAATGATAGGTTTACTAAATGGAGCATTTGCGTTTTATAGCGATTTAGTTCGTGCTATGTCAATTGACATGGAATGTGATTTTATGCGCGTTAAATCGTATGTAAATCGCAAACAGGGCGATATACAAATTACTAAAGATTTAGAAACCCCAATTAAAGGTAAACACATTTATTTAGTAGATGATATCCTTGATTCAGGTAATACAATGAATGCTGTTATAGATTATCTAGAAGTAAAAAAACCAGCTTCAATTTCAATTGTTACTTTAATTACTAGAGAAAAATCTCCTATCCCTAAACAAAAATCATACCATGCTTTTACAATTAAAGATGAATGGATCGTTGGTTGTGGAATGGATAATGAAAAAGGTCATATGAGAAATTTATCTTCGATTTGGGCTTTGTAAAATATTTTCGTACATTCATATAAAATAAGTTATAATACATGGAAAACAAACGAAGAAAAATCCACGAAGAATTAGAAGTGGTACAAGAAGGTTTTGCTAATGGAGTTGCACCTGGTTTTCCCCTTAATGAGGAACAAAAATTAGCAATGATTGATAAAGCTGAAGAAGCTTATGGTAATTTTCTAACAGCATTAAAATGTGATTGGAAAAATGATCCAAACTCTTCTGAAACACCTAGACGTGTAGCGAAAGCATATGTTAATGATTTATGGTCTGGTAGATATACCCAAATGTCTCCTATTACTTCATTCCCATCAGATGGTTATGATGGTATTATTATTGAAAGAAATATTCCACTTACATCTATGTGTTCTCACCATCACCAAACAATTGGGGGAGTAGTTCATATCGGTTACATTGCTGGAGATGAGGGTCAAGTAATTGGTTTATCAAAATTAAATAGAATTGTTGAATTATTTGGCCGTAGAGGTGCTATTCAAGAACAATTAACATCAGCTATTCACAATGCTGTAGATAAAATTACTGAAGGTAATAAAGGTGTAATTGTAACTATTGTTGGTACTCACAATTGTGTATCTTGTAGAGGTGTTAAACACCAAGGGGCAGCAATGGTAACTACCAAAGCATCAGGAGTATTTAGAGAAAATAATAATTTATCACGTAAAGAGTTTTTTGATAGTTTAAAAATTAATAACGGAGGACATAACATTTAATTATGAGTAACTTTAAAGATGAAATAGCATTAGAACTAATTAAGGGATTAGGTACCCTTAGTTCACTTAGAGACAGAGATCAACTAAGCATGACCCCAGAATCAGAATGGGCTGATTTAATGGCAGATAAAATTGTAGCTAAGTTTAAAGGAGAGTATGTCCCATTTGTAAGCGAAGTAGAAGAATTTAACGCCACAATGGGAAAACCTAATAATTATGAACCTACAATCCCTGAAAATACTAAAGAATGGATGTTTGTTTACGACTTCATTCTCGAAGAACTTGAAGAATACAAAGCTGCCTGTGAAGCAGGTGATATTGTTGAGGTACTTGATGCTTTATGTGACATTGCCTACGTCTCGATTGGTAATGGAGCTATGCTTCATGGCCTTAAGGATAAATTATGGGATGCATATCAAGAAGTCCAAGGGAGTAATATGTCAAAGGCTTGCAATAACGAAGAAGAGGCACAAGAAACGGTTGAGCGACGTTCCAAAGAGCAAAATGAACCTTGTCACTATGAGAAGGTTGGAGAATATTTTATTGTCTATAGATCACGTGATAGAAAAGTAATGAAAAATATAAATTATTATAGACCAGATCTAAAACAATTTTTCAGTGAAGCAGATAAAAACTCCTTCTTTAACCATTTCAATCAACACCCTTCATCTGCAAAAATGAAGGGATGAGTTATAAAAAATGTTATCAAGGCGAAAAATTAGGTCCAAATCATTTTTCAATGCATTTATGGGAGAGTGACGGAAAACATCAGATAGTAGAATATAAAAATACTGCCTATGTTAATTGCCCAAAAAACGAACACACTTTTAAAGGGCTAAATGGAGAATTTGTAAAACCTACTACAAATTGGTACTTTACAAAGAACCCTGATTATAAACATAAAAATACTTTAGGTCTTCACTTCCATGATATGCCCCCATATCAAAAATTTCTAATTGATAGGTATGGGATTAATGATGAACCTTCTACAGGACATAAAGAAGTATTTTTTGATATAGAGTGTGAAATGGGAGGCGCTCTTACTGAGGAATATATAGAAGATGCTCCTAAACCTATAACCTCTATCGCTTGGTTTGATAAACAAGAAGATAAATGGTCAATTGTTATTTTAGATAAAAAATCACAACTTGCTCGAACAAAAGCTAAAAATAAGGAAATTATACCTTGTTCTACTGAAGTAGAATTACTAAAAACTTTTATAAGGTTATTTAAAGAAATGAATCCTGATATTCTAATTGGGTGGAATAGTGATTATTTTGATATTCCTTATCTTTACTATAGAATTGAAAGAGTATTATCTAAAAAAGTTGCTGCTAGTTTATCTCCTCTTGGAATTGTTAAAACACGTAAATCTGCCAAATATACAGACCAAGTTACAGGTGAAGTAAAAGCTAGATGGTATAAACAAGATATGTATGTAGATATTGTAGGTATAGAATCTTTAGATTATATGCGCTTACATAAAAAGTTTAGTTTTAGAGATGAACCTTCATATAAATTAGATGTTATTGGTGAAAAATACACAGGATTAAATAAAATTGAATATGAAGGTAACCTTGATAATTTATTTGAAGATGATATTTACAAATTCATTCAATATAATTTCCGTGATGTTGAGATTCTTAAATTATTAGATGAAAAACTAGAATATTTAGCTCTTACAAAAAATCTATCACATAAAGGTAAGCATAATTATAGTGAAGTATATGCTAATACTAAAACTCAAGATGGAGCTATTTCAGCTTATTTACTTAGTGAAGGTATATCTCCTCCTGCTCGTGACCCAAACCCAATTAATAAAAAAAACTATGCTGGTGGTTATCTATTTTGTCCTAAAGCCGGTATCTATAATTATATGTTTGATGAGGATCTAACATCACTATATCCCTCTATTATTATGTCTCTGAATATTGGTAAAGAAACATTAGTAGGAAGAATTATAATCTCTAATGAAAAACCTATAATTGAAGGTAAAGAAATATTTGATTGTAGGCATGGTTTAAATGATCTAAAAAAAATGGATCAAGAGAAAAGATTAACAATTGAAAATTCTAAACGTAATTCTACTGACATTAAAATTAAAGATTTAATTAGTTTAATTGAAAGCGAACATCTATCAATTTCAGCTAATGGAGTAATATACAGAACTGATAAACCATCAGTATTATCTACTATTCTAAATAAATGGTTTAATGAAAGGGTTGTATTTAAAGATCAAATGAAAGCTGCTTATAAAAGTGGTAATAAAGAACTAGGAGAATTAATGCATTTAAAACAACATACAATGAAAATTTTGCTAAATAGCTTGTATGGTGCAACTGCTCTTGGTAGCTTTAGGTATGGTAATGTAATTTTAAGTGAAAGTATTACTTTAACGGGACAACGCATTATCCAAGAATCAGCAGCATTTGCAAATAAACATATGAATCAAGTAATGAGAGGTGAAATAGAATTAGACATAGACTTAGACGAGGAGGTTCATAGTAACCCATATGAAGTAGGTAGAGATCCTAGAATTGAAAGAAATATAACCCCCAGAATATATCCAAGTCAGTAATATATAAAATTTAAAATTATGATTAAGAAACAAACACTAAGAAGAGGAGTAGTAATTCAACGTGAAGGTGAATTATTATCTAAAGAAGAGATTATTTTATTAAGTGAAAATTGGAATGAAACCCAAGAAATGTTCTTTAGAAAAATGCTTAAACAAGGAGGAAAATTTACTCTTAAAGGATCTAATTTTAATATTACAACCCCCGATTTAATCTATAATAATAAAGGAGAAGTAGAAGTAGCCCTTTATAATAACGAAGACGAAGACTAAAAAAATGAACACTTTAGATTTACATGGAGTAAAACATTCTAAAGTAGAAGATGTATTATTACAATTTTTCTTTTGGGAAAATCCTGGATATAAAAATTATACTGTTATAACAGGTAATTCTTATCAAATGAGAAAAATCGTTACTAGTTGGCTTGATAAATATGAGTATTATTATTATATTCCATCTCATAACTTAGGTGAAATAAAAATTAGCGAATGAAACAGTTAGAAAGCACACCTTGGTTTATCTGTGATAAAGAAGATACAAATTACTGCGTTTACGTAGATACAGATTCTAATTATTACAACGCAGAACCTATACTTAGAAAACTTTACCCTAACTTTGATAATATGTCAGAGGAAGAACGAGATGAAAAGTTAGAAGATATTGCTCTTAAATATCAGGATTTAATTACTAAATCCTATGACACTCTAGCACTAGAGGCATTTAATGTTAAATCTCATAGACTTGAGATGAAAACTGAATGTATGATTCGTGCTGGTTACTTTAGAGCTCCTCGTAGATATGCACAATGGATTACTAAAAAAGAGGGTGTTTCAACTGATGATTTAGATATTAAGGGATTAGAATTTATGAAATCTAACTACCCTAAAATATTTGGTACATTTTTTAAAGACGTACTACAAAGAGTAATTAAAGGTGCCCCACAAAAAGAAATTGATGGTTTATTAAAAGCATTTAGAACTAAAATTTTATCACCAGAAACTAGCCTTACTATTTTAGGTAACCCCACTCGTGTAAAAACATTAGATAAATATTTAGCTTCTTCCCCTCGCCCAGGAGAAATGTTTTCTTCCATTAATCAAGGTGCCCCTGCTCCCGTAAAAGCAGCAATTAAATATAATGATTTACTTACATTTTGGGGCTTGGATAAACAACATTCTAAAATTACTCAAGGTGATAAAGTTAAATGGATTTATTTTAAAGAAAATCCATATAAAATTGATGCACTTGCCTTTTTAGACTTTGATATACCAGAGAAAATCATTACATTATTGGATAAATATGCTGATAAAAATAGAGCATTTGAATCTATTTTAGAAAGTAAATTACAAGGGTTTTATAATGATTTAGGTTGGGAGCTCAATATGAACCCTTACCGAAATTTAATTTTTAGTTTTTAATATGATAAATAAACACGATCTACAATCAGTTATTAGTAAATACCATCTTAATGGTTTAGTTGAATCCGTTAAATGGACTATTGAGAGTAACGCATTAGAAGTTGATTTCCAATCGCCCAATAAGGACATGATTGGACGCGTTAATCACGCAAATTTCCCGCTAGAAAATGGCGAAATGGCCGTATACGATACTTCAAAATTGAATAAATTATTGGGTGTTACTAGTGGTGAATTATTTTTAGAGTTAGAAAAAACACAAAAAGTGTTTACTAAACTCATCATCTCAGATATGAATTATACTCTAAATTTTTCACTAACTGATTTACTACTTATCTCAAGTGTAGGTAAAATTGAGGAATCTGGTGAATATGAAATTATTAGTGAGTTAGATTCAGAAAGTATATCAGCTATTATTAAAGCCCATAACGCACTTGAGAGTGATAATGTAATAATTAATATTGATAAAGATTTAGATTTACAAGATGTGTTAGTTTTAACATTCGGTGATGTTTCTAATCATACAAATAAAATTGACTATCAAGTACCTAATACAACATTAAAAGATGTTCCCTATGGAACAAATTTACCTTTTAACTCAGCAATGTTTAAAACTATTCTTAATAATAACAAAGATGCTACTAAAGCAACTATGAAAGTTAATACTAAAGGGTATGTAAAATTTGAATTTGAAGGTGAAGATTGGAGTAGTTTTTATTATGTTGTACGGAAGGCAGATATTTAATATATGTATAGCAAAGTAACATTGTAGCTAGGGCACGTTGTTATGTTTTTAATTAATCGAGTAGCTTAGGCACTCACAAAACAAATGATATGAGTACATTAGAACACTTAGAACGTTCACCGTTCGACATCCTATTTAGGAATTTCTTCAATTCTGAAGATCAATTCGCTCCGGCGTTAAATTCAAAACAACCCCACCCTTTAAACATTTATTACAACGACGAAGGTTTACACTTTGAAGTCGCTTGTACAGGACTTACTAAAGAAGATCTTGATATTAGTGTTGAAGGAGATTTACTTAAAATTAGTTATGAAAAACCAAAAGAAGATATAGATCTTTCAGGCTATATTTATCATGGTTTATCAAAAAAATCTTTTGATTTAGGGTATAAAATTTCTCCAAAATATAACCTAACTAAAATAGGTGCTGAGATGGAGAATGGATTATTAAACCTTTTAATCCCAATATCAGAAGAATCAAAACCAAAATCTATTAAAATAAAATAAAAGTTTTATAAAAAAGCGTGTCCTAGCGCAATTTTATTCGTATATTCACGGTAAATAAATAATAAACAGTTATGGCTAAACCCAGCAAATCAAATTTACGTTTTATTAAAGATCCATTATTGGCTCCTTATTACATTCAATTAGATGATCATTGTTACATTGCTCAGAAATCAACATTTTCTGAAGCAGGACATGAGTATCAAAACACAATTGGTCACTATAGTGCGTTAGGACCTTGTTTAGAGGCAATTGCTCGCGATGGTGCAAAATCTAGTAGTTATGATTCATTAAGAGAATTTGTAGAACGTTTTGAGGCAAAATCACGAGAACTAATAAATACAATTAAAGCATGATCGAAGCATTATACAACGCGGTTGTAGTAACCCCAGTAGAAATGGAGGAAACAATGTACGGAAACATTGTAGTACCCGATTTAGGAAATGATACTAATAAAACAGCTAAAGTAGTAGCTGTAGGTCCTGGTTATACAGCCATGGGAGGTACACATATTCCAACCCAACTTAAAGAAGGAGATATTGTAGTATTACCTACAATGGGATTTACGAAATTTGAGTTTGATAGTCAAGAATATTGGATTGGTAAAGAAAATGAAGTTTTAGCTAAAATAAATAAATAATGAGTAAGATAATAGAATTTGGTCCTGAAGCCAGAAAACAACTTGTAAATGGAATTGATAAATTAGCAGATGCCGTAGTAGCAACTATGGGTCCTAATGGACGTAATGCTGTAATTTCTAAACCTGGGGAATATCCCCAATCAACTAAAGATGGGGTTACAGTAGCTAAAAGTATTTCATTAGAAGATCCTATTGAAGAATTAGGTGTTCAAATGGTAAAACAAGCAGCTATTCAAACAGCAAATGTTGCGGGGGATGGTACTACCACTTCTACTTTATTAGCACGTGAAATGGTTAAAGCGGGACTACAGCACTTAAATAATGGTGCTAATGCTGTTGAAATTAAACGTGGGATTGATATTGCTGTTAAACAAGTAGTAGGTAATCTTCGCGACCATGCTGAAGAAATTACATCTGAAGAGCAACTAGAACAAATTGCTACAATCTCAGCAAATAATGATCCTGAAGTAGGTAAATTAATTGCTACTGCTATGAATAAAGTAGGTAGAGATGGTGTTGTAACTATTGAAGAATCTAAATCTGGTGAAACTTATCTTGAAACTGTAGAAGGTATTCAATTTAATCGTGGTTTTAAATCCCCATATTTTGTTACCAATAATACTACAATGACAGCTGGATTAACTAATCCATATATTCTAATTGCTGACCATAGATTTACTAAAGTAAAAGAATTACTTCCAACTTTAGAAGCAATTTCTTCAACAGGTCGTTCATTGCTTATCATTGCTCAAGATGTTGATAATGAAGCACTTGCTACATTAGTTGTAAACAAAATGCGTGGAACTCTATCAGTTTGTGCTGTAAAAGCTCCCGAATTTGGTGATCGTCAAAAATTACTTTTAGAAGATATTGCGGTTTTGACAGGAGGTGAAGTATTTAGTACCGAAAAAGGGATGAAACTTGACAAATACTCTTGGGATTGGTTTGGTGAGTCCAGAAATGCTAATATAACTAAAGAACAAACTACAATTGTAGATGGAAAAGGAAACACAGAACGAATTGAAGCACGTATTGAAGAACTACAGCAACAAATCGAACAAGCGAATTCACCGTTCGAAGTTGAAAAACTTCAAGAAAGGCTCTCGAAATTCATCGGAGGAGTAGCAATCGTCCATGTAGGTGGGAATACTGAAACAGAAATGAAGGAAAAAAAGGATCGTGTAGACGATGCTTTAAATGCTACTAAAGCTGCTATTGAAGAAGGTATTGTATCTGGTGGAGGTGCTGCTTTGCTATATGCTAAGGGTGCTATTGAAGGAAATGATATAGGCTCCCAGATTGTTAAACAAGCATGTGAAAAACCCTTTGAACAAATTTTAACTAATGCTGGTTATACTTCAGCTGAAGCTCAAATGATTGGTAAATATCAACTAGTAGATTCAGGTAATGATATCTGGGCAGGTTATGATCTTAAAACTGATAAGGTTGTAAACATGAAAGAAGCAGGCATTATTGATCCTACAATGGTAACTCGTTCAGCACTTGAAAATGCTGCTTCAGTAGCAGGTACAATACTACTTACAGAATGTACTGTAGTAGATAAACCAAGTGATGAGTCTAATGCACAAATTGATCCTATGTCAATGATGGGGGGAATGATGTAATGAAGACAAAAGTCCAAGAACATAATGAGTTAATCGCAATTAGAGTTCCACCTGGTGACAGGTGGTCTCTAGTTGATGATTCAACCGTACATAAAACTATTACAGATGCTTTAGAAGCTTGGTTTGCTAAAACTGGTGAAAAAGCTGAATTTAGACTTGCTCCTCTAGATAGTAAGTTGTATGTTATACGTAATAAAGAGGTAGAAGTCAAACCACCTCCAGTTAAAAAATATAACCTATATGGTGACCGCGACTAAAGATCATACTTTATTAGTTGAAAAATATCGTTCTAAAGCATTAGATAGTTATGTTGGGAATGAGCATATTAAAAAAACTATCAAACAATACCTTAATCAAAATGATATTCAAAACCTCATATTTTATGGTCCTGCTGGGACTGGTAAAACAACTTTGGCAAAACTTATCGTTAATAATCTTGATTGTGATCATATTTATATTAATGCCTCTGATGAGCGTGGTATCGAAACTATCAGAGATAAAGTTTCTGGGTTCGCATCGTCAGCATCATTCAAACCCCTCAAAGTAGTTATTTTAGATGAAGCTGATTTTTTAACAATCCAAGCACAAGCTTCTCTTAGAAATGTAATTGAAACCTTCTCACGTACTACTCGTTTTATCATGACGTGTAATTATGTTGAGCGTATTATCGATCCACTACAATCACGTTGTCAAGTGCTTAAAATTGTACCTCCATCGAAAGTAGATGTAGCTAAACACATTGCTTGGATTTTAGGAGAAGAAAATATTAGTTTTGCAATAGAGGATATTAAAACAATTACTAACCAATACTATCCAGATCTACGCAAATGTCTTAACACAATTCAGTTATCAACACAAGACCAAAAATTAGTTATAGATAAATCAGTATTAGTGTCTTCTAATTATATGACTCAAGTACTAAAAGAATTAAGTAATGCTAAACCTAAATGGCGTGAGATACGTCAAATTATTGCCAACGCTAATGTTAGCGATTTTGAAGAGCTTTATCGTTATCTTTACGATAATGCTAATGTATATGCAAGTGGTCATGAAGGGATGGTTGCAATCTTTATTAACGAATATAGTTACCAATCCAACTTCCGTATTGATAAAGAAATCAACTGTATGGCACTCATACAAAAATTAGTTGAACTAAAATGAAGCAATTCCTAAAATTTCTTATAATTTGGATTAGTCAAAATATGGCTATACCTTTTTGGATGATAGGACATGTTCATTTAAGTTTAAATGTATATCAAGACTTACACGAAATAATCGCTAGTGTAGGTATGAATATTATAGTAGCGATTGGATTTTATTTAGATTATAAACAAAACAAATAACAAATGGATCAAGGAATGAATCAACCAAACATCGACCTCAAAAATACAGAGTCGGTAGAACACAAAAACGGAAAAGTATGGGCTCAAGGGTTCGTTATTAGGAAAGTCTCTAAATTTGTAGCAGGTACTCCTGAAGATGCTTACATGCCTATCCCAGTATTTTATAATCCGGCTGATGGTGAAATTTTTCAAGAAACCCTACCAAAAGAATTAAGAGATGAAGCAGGTGACAACCCTCTTCGAGTGGTTGAATGAGATAACTCTCTATAAAACTCCTCCTGAAGAAATTTCGCAAGAATCGTGGGATAAATGGAATTCTTACATGATACATAGATATGTATCTATGAACATGAGCTACATTGATGTAGTAAATTATGTTCAAAAAATCAATCCACAAAATAAAAAACAAATTTATTCCATCTATCGCGAAATGTTACCAAAAAAGAAAGTCTACCTTAAGTACGTAAAAAACGAAAATAAAAGAAATTATCAAGAATTAGCTGAGTATATTGCTGATTACCTAGAATGTAGTTTAGGTGAAGCTGATCAATATATTGATATATTACAAGATATAGGTGTTAGAAGTATTTTATGGAAAATGGGAGTAGAAGAAGACGAAACCGAAAAATTAATTAAAAAAGCAAAGTTATGAGTAAATTAAGAGATATGCTCTTTACTTCAGCACATGCTGATAGAGCAAAAGCATTATTAACTCTAGAATTACTAGAAAAAAACCCAGCAGGTATTGGTGATCATTCAACAGATGATTTTTATAAAAATGCTGAAGAAGCTCTTGCTATGCTGGTAGAAGCAGATGATCGCTTAGAAGCAATTGAAAAATATTTAAATAATAAACAAGTTATATAAAATGACAAATAAATCAGGTTCTAATATTAAAGCAAGTGAAGTTATTAAAAAAGAATATCCTCATATTTACGATGGTTATATGGCTATCGTGGAAGAGCAGTTGGAGTTATTTAGCAAAAAGCATTTGGACTACGGTATGGCTAACATTAGTGCTGGTACTTTACTTGCTACTGAAGAAGAAAGGGCTTTTGCTCTTACAGGACTTTGGTATAGAATAAGTGATAAAATTAGTAGGTGGAAAAATTTACTAATCAGCAATAGAGCTATTAATAATGAACCTTTAACTGATACATACCAGGATATTGTAAATTATGGAATTATCGCTCAATTAGTTGAGCGTGGTTTATGGAAAAAATAAAATTAGTTATATTTGATTTAGATGGTGTTTTAGTTGAAGCTAAAAACATTCATTATAATGCCTTAAACCAGGCGTTAGGTAAAGACTATGCTATTAGTTGGAATGAACACCTATCAGTTTATGATGGGTTAAAGACTAATCAGAAATTAGAAATGCTTACTGAACGTAAAGGTTTACCTACAGAATTACATTCTGAAATTTGGGAGAGTAAACAAAAACGCACACTCCAAATGCTTAAAGAACTTCAACCCGATGAAACATTACAATCTGTAATGAATTCTCTAGTTGAGTGTGGTTATAAAATTGCTGTATGTTCTAATTCAATACGAAAAACTGTATTAACAGTTCTATCTAAATTGGGGATAATGGAGTTCATGGATTTAGTTATATCTAATGAAGATGTAAAAAATTCTAAACCTCATCCTGAAATGTACTGGAAAGCAATATCAATGATGAGTTGTTTACCTGAGGAGACATTAATCGTAGAAGATTCACCTTATGGTTTGTTAGCAGCATCTCGTTCTAAATCTCACGTATTAAGAGTCACTAAACCCCAGGATGTTACTTATGATAATATTTTTAATAAACTAACAGAAATAGAAAAAGGCCAAATTATGAAATCCCCCGCATGGAGAGATAACAAACTAAATGTATTAATCCCAATGGCGGGTGCTGGTTCTAGATTTACACAAGCAGGATATACCTTCCCAAAACCTCTTATTGATGTTCAAGGAAAACCAATGATCCAAGTAGTAGCTGAAAATTTAAATATTAAAGCTAACTTCATTTATATAGTACAAAAAGAACATAGATTAAAATATAATTTAGATACTTTACTTAATTTAGTTACACCAAATTGTAAAGTTGTAGAAGTTGATGAATTAACTGAAGGAGCAGCGTGTACCGCATTATTAGCTAAAAATTTTATTGATAACAATTCACCCTTATTCTTTGCCAACTCAGACCAATTTGTAGAATGGGATTCAAATGAATTTTTTTATAAAATGAATGAAACTGAAGTTGATGGGGGAATTGTTACATTTAAATCAACTCACCCAAAATGGTCATTTGCTAAAACTGATGATCAAGGATTTGTAACAGAAGTTGCAGAAAAAAATCCCATATCTGATTTAGCAACAGTAGGTTTTTATTATTGGAAACATGGTTCTGATTTTGTTAAATATGCCGAACAAATGATTAATAATAATATTAGAGTAAATGGTGAATTTTATGTTTGCCCCGTATATAATGAAGCTATCCAAGACAGTAAAAAAATTATAACCTTTAATATTCCTAAAATGCGGGGATTAGGTACCCCCGAAGATTTAAAGTATTTTTTAGAAAATTATAAATAATGGATATTTTAAAACTAAAAGATATGGTTGGTGGTTGGTTTGTAGGTGATTTTGAACCTACAGCTTATAAAACTAAAGATTTTGAAGTAAGTTATAAAACCCACCCTAAAGGAGAAGTATGGGATAATCATTATCATAAAATAGCTACAGAAATCAACTATTTAGTTCGTGGTAATATGAATTTAAGTGGGACCCACCTAAAAGAAGGTGATATATTTATACTACACCCAGAGGAAATAGCTGTTCCTGAATTCTTAACAGATTGTGAAATAGTCTGTGTTAAAACAGCAAGTGTAAAAGGAGATAAATATATAGTAGAATGAATATAGTTATACCAATGGCGGGTTTAGGAACTCGATTTTTTAATGAAGGCTTTACATTACCTAAACCATTAATTGAAACTAATGGTAAAACACTTATTGAACATTCAATTTCAACATTAGGGGTTCAAGGAAAATATATTTTTATAACTCGTAAATATGATAATCCTGAGCATAATGTACTTTTAACTAAACGTTTAAATGAAATTCAACCTAATAGTATTGAAATCCAATTAAACGAACCTACTAAGGGTGCTACTGAAACTGCTTTAGCAGCTAAACAATATATTGATAATAATGAACCTCTTATTATTACTAATTGTGACCAAATTACAGATTGGGATGCTTCTAAATTTAATGAATTTATTTCTAACCCTACTATTGAAGGAGTAATAGTTACCTACCCTTCTACTAATCCTAAAAATAGTTTTGCTATAGTAGAAGATGATCAAGTTGTAAAATTAGTTGAAAAGAAAGCAGTATCAGATATAGCTTTAATTGGAGTCCACTATTGGAGAGAAGGGTATATGTTTGTAGAAACAGCTGAAATGCTCTTAGGGGATTTTGAAGAAGAAGGCAGACCTGAATGTTATATATCAGAAACATATAACTACTTACTCTATAAAGGAGCTAATATTAAAAATTATCATATATCAGCTAATGAATATATTCCATTAGGTACTCCCTATGATCTAAAAATTTATGAGGGTAAAGTAAAAGAATTCCATACTGAAAAACCTAAAACTATATTCTGTGATATAGATGGCACCTTAGTAAAACACGCTCATAGATTTAGTGATTTAAAAGATACTAAACCTGTACTACTCCCAGGTGTTAGAGAGAAATTTAATCAATGGGATTCTCAAGGTCATAAAATTATTTTGTGTACTGCTCGTAAAGAATCTGCTCGTGAAATGACTGAATCCCATTTACAAATGTTAGGGTTATGTTGGGACATATTAATTATGGGAGTTACTAGTGGACAACGCGTTTTAATTAATGATAAACTAAATGTAGCACATACTGATAGAGCAATAGGAATCAACGTTATAACCAACGAAGGTTTTAAAAATATAGAATTATGAAATTAATATCGCATAGAGGTAACCTAGAAGGTCCTAACCCAGAAAGAGACAACCACCCAGATTATATTTATGAAGCTATCCAAGCTGGGTATGATGTAGAAATTGATATTTGGTTTGTAGATGGAAAATTTAAATTAGGTCATGATGAACCTCAATATGATTTTCCTTTTGATTTATTTAGTAATTTTTATACTAAACTCTGGATTCATTGTAAAAATTTAGAAGCTCTTTCTCAATTAAATAACTTAGATAGTAATGGTTCTAAATTAAATTATTTTTTCCATGAAAATGACCTTGGAGTTTTAACCTCAAAAGGGTATATTTGGTCAACAAACCAATGTGAACGAGCGGTTTTAGTAATGCCTGAAACATTCAACCATGAAACAAATAAAAATACATTTGGGGTTTGTAGTGATTATATAAAAAATTATGGCTAACGGAATTTATAAAGTAACTGAAGACTTTGAAAAAGCATTAGCAGAATATACAGGTAGTAAATATGCTGTAACTCTAGATAATTTATCTAATGGTTTATTTCTTGCTTTATATTATGAGCATTATGTAAATAAAAGTATTAAAACCGATACTATTACAATTCCTAGCAGAACTTATCCTTCTGTACCTTGTGAAATTATTCATGCTGGTCTAAAAATAGGATGGAAACCTGTTAACGGAGAAACTTTAACAGGAGCTTACCTATTAGAAGGCTCTAATATATGGGATTCAGCTTTAACGTTTACAGCTGATATGTACAAACCTAAAACACATATGTGTATTTCATTTACTGGTCCTTATAAACATTTTAAATTATCTAAAGGTGGTGCTATTTTAACTGATAGTGTTAAAGCATATCGTTGGTTTAAACGTGCCCGTTATTCAGGACGTAGAGAATGTTCTTACCATGAAGATAATTTAGATATGTTGGGTTGGAATTTTTATATGATGCCCGAATTAGCAGCTCGTGGGTTACTTTTAATGAATCAATTTTATGATATGAAGGGTAATAAAAA